>JAABUJ010001170.1_pt1 | contig 40355 bp, 31 predicted proteins | sample 5559131 | NCBI WGS metagenome assembly JAABUJ01 (sample SAMN10711875, study PRJNA513366) | rock metagenome | isolation source: Antarctica rocks | place: Antarctica: Victoria Land, Mt New Zealand nord | collected 2016-01-07 | reverse complement strand
GGTTCGGGGGGTGGGGGTTTGGCGTTGGTGATGACCCGGTTGGGCGGGGCGGTGGGTTTGGTTTTGTGTTCGGGCGTTATGGTGAGGAGGCACATGTTTTCTTTTGGGGTAGGGGGGGAAGAGAGGGAGGCGTGGTGGGAGGACTGCGCTTTGCTATGCCCTAATGGCGAGCGAATGTGTCCTGGGCGTCGTGATATCTGGAAGACGAGAGTGTCTGCGTTTGCTCTATGTTGAGAGGGTCTAGAAATCCTGTCTTCTAATGATGCTCTGGAAACCCAACCGGCCAACATCGAAGATATATTTATCGACATCGATCTATCTAGACACTACCCATGACCCAAGCGCGTGTACGATGTCTAAGGACTGTCTCACGAGGAACCATGTTCTGTCAGGTACAAAGTACCCGTGCCGTGACCATCCCTCACAATAAGATCTTTGTCCATCTGTCTGTCTCACTACTACCTTCTACCTTCCAAAACGCATACACACAATAGTTTCTTTAATCGCCTTTGTCTGTAACTACCATCAAGGCCAGTGCTCCGAAACAGAAGGAAGCGCAAGGAAATGGAAGCTGTGGAATACTCCCTATTGAGCAGGGTTACGGAACTTTGTTGGGCATCCTCGGCGCACAAAGGGTTTGGTGTAGTCCGCAGGGTTCGAAACTCACCGGAGGAAGGGGGGAAGAAATGGATGGAAGTTTGAGGAGTGACTGATAATGATGGTTTTATTGTTGGTGCTTCGCACGGCGTTTAGAAGGTCGTCGGGCTGTACGTATTCCTATTGCCAGCTGAAGACTGAGACTGGACATAGGCGCAGGTTTCAGGCTATAAATCCTTCGTAAAGTACCTTAGGTATGTGAATTAGAATGATAGGTACTAGTTGTTATATGACTTCCAGGGAGGGCTAACTCCAGGCCTCATACACCGCTATGCAACCGGAAAGGGGTGTATCGAACATATAGATGAACAAAATAGAGCCGAGCGTTTAAATACAGCATCGAGAGAAGTACTGCTATGGTCGTTCAGCCACCGAGAAAGGATACTAGTGTCATATCGTTCCAAGTAGTGATCAACCGTAAAGCTCCTCCTCATCGTTCTCAGAAGGGTCCCCGAAACCGCTCGAGCTTAGAGTCTTGTTTTCGGCTTTACCCTTTGCCCAACCGTTCATTGGCCTATGGCCGTTGGGTGTAGCGCGACTATTGCCGGCCGACTTTTCTTCGTCGTCACCACGCTCGTCGTCTGCCTCGAAGTCCACCCAGTCCCTCGCTGGGGCTTTACCTTTCCCCTTGCCCAGACTGGCAGTTCTGTCCTTGGATTTGGGTCTGGTGGGCAGTAAAGTGCCCGCTCGGCTTTCTTGGGAAATCGCTGATGATTCAGTGGTGTCTTTGTGAGATTCGCCCGAGGAATCGAATGTCTTGCGTACGCGCTCGTAGTGTTCGAGCTCTTTCGCACTGTACATGGCTAGAGTCAGCAAAACTAGGTACATCAGACGAAGAAAGTGTTTTCTACCTAACGCTACCGACGAGCTCTTTCTGGGCAGCGAAGAAGTCTTCCTCAGTGACCATCACCTCCACGTCTTCCTTTGTCGCGAGATGATCGAAAAAGTAGGCTGTTGTGACAGGACCGCCAGGCAAGGCTTTGATTTTGGCATCAACCGCCGAGGCTCGCCGGGTGATTGCTTTCAACATGGCGTCGGAGCAAAGCGCATACAGATCCGCACCAGTGTAGGTGAAAGGCAGAGCTTCAGCCACCCGGTGTAATGACATCTGTGGATGCAGAGTGAATTTTCGGGTCAGAGCCTCCAAGATTGTCAACTGCTTATCATGCGTATCCGACACTCCGAGGTAGAGCATTTTGTCGAATCGACCCGGTCGAAGTAATGCCTGATCCAGCAGATCGGGCCTGTTGGTCGCACCAATGACAAACACGCCCCCAGCTCCGTCTTCACCGTTACTCATACCATCAAGCTCGGCGAGAAGTTGGCTAACTATCCGGTCCATGACGCCGCCACTATCTCCTTGGTTGCCGCGTTTAGGCGCTACTGAGTCGAGTTCGTCAAAGAACACGACGCATGGTCTTGCGTCCCGAGCGCGCTGGAACACCCGCCTTACGTTTGCTTCTGACTCTCCGATGTACATGTTGAGCAACTCCGGGCCTTTGACCGAGAAGAAGTTCAAAGAGAACTCTGTTGCAATCGCCTTTGCTAGTAAAGTTTTCCCTGTGCCCGGCGGGCCGTAAAACAGTATTCCACTTCTCTTTTTCATGCCCTTGGCAAACAACTCGGGGCGCTCCAAGGGTAGTTGTATCGTCTCCATGACGGCATCCTTCACATTGGTTAGACCTCCAACGTCTTCCCAGCTGACATTCGGGATTTTGGGTGCTCCAATGGCATCTGCAAAGTTTTTCCGTGCCGCATCCACTGCGATGTCGAGATCGGCTTTAATAATGCAATGGGTGCTGTCTCCACCAGATACTTCGACGTCACGAAGTGTGACAGTGGTGTGATGGGTCTGCTCGGTTGCCAGTTTGGCAAGAGTCTCAAGTCTCTCTTGCTTTGCCACCGTTGCACGTTCGACGACATCAACCAGATCTCCGGCAACAAGTGCGGCTGTCTTGACCGCGGTCGCCCTGAGATCCACAAGTGGGCCAAGTTTGGCGCCTTCGTCTTGCATGATCTCTGAGAGCAATGCTTCCCTTTCCCCCTCGTCGGGCGCAGACATTTCCACCTCATGAGTGAAAAGCCCTCTGAGGCCTTCGGATACTTTGTCAACTGCAGTGGTTGTCGCAGCCACAACCCGAGAATCGTTGAGAATATCCTTTAGAGCAGCGACCATGCGATCGGCTGACAGAGCTTCGATATGACGGATGAGGATGACTGTGTGCTCAGGTCCACAGTTCAAGGCCCGCTCTGCGTTTGCCTTTAGGAAGGCCTCCGTTTTCACGTCGCCGCCACCAGCACCACCCTCATTCAGGATATCGTAAGCATCTATGATGAAGGCGTGAACGCCCAGATCCGCGCACGCATGTGTGACAGTCGTTGCTTTGCCGATGTTTCTCTGAGTGGAGACCAACAAAACGCCGACGGGCTTCATCTTGAGATGTAGAGCTTGAGGGCAAGTTGCTGCAGATATAAGCTCACGAAGCCGCCGACGTGTTTGCGACACATTGTGCTTGGGAAGGTTGGTCAAAGGACTCTCAGCTGCGGATGATGCGAAACCAGCGTGAGGGGGCGGCCTAATACCAAGGTAAGCTTCCCAGGTGCTGCCGATAGTCCCTGGTATCCTGCCTTGCTGTGTCCCGGCTTGAACCATTCGAGTACTCGTTGGATCAATGGCGGCCAGACCGCCCCAGACTTCTACATCTTCGGTATCCGAGCTCACACCTGGCTGGGTGACCACTACTTTGTCGAGCTTAAACCACGCTACATCAGTTGCAGTTCGCTTTCGAGCCTTCAGCGACCCCGCCTGTCTGTCGTCCATGAAGTTCATGAACAATGCTTCGTTGTCAAGCTCTGGATCAGCGGTACTAGCAGTTGAGTGAAGGATCCGGCCAAGATTCACATCTATAGCGATAGCAATCATATCTCCGCTCTTGACAAGTCGTCTCTTTGCTTCAAAATACTGCTTGAGACCAGTAAGGAGATTGTGCTGAAGCGCCCTGTCTGTGGTGATTGCGGTGGAGATCCTCAATAACGTCACTTCTTTGGCCACTGGAGGCGACAAGGAAATGCTGTTTCTAGGTTTGGCAGTGGACGTCACCGGGACACGAATATGTGGCGTAGGAAATAACAGTGAGATTTTGACATAGCTTGGCGCGTGTATATTTGCTAAAAGGATAGGTGAAAGATATATCAAAGGAACAGATGGTGTTGATTGCAAGTAAGGCAAGCTTGATCTTCGCGGGTACCGGATGGAGGAATCGCCTCGAGAATTGCTGGCTGAAGATTCTGGTACGCCGAAGATTCTGACCGCTCTCCAATTGTCATCACTCTCTTCAAGCTCTTCAAACGCCCCAGGGCCCCATGACTTCCAACCATTTGCAGCCGGCTCCGTCGTTGCCTCAAGTCTTACCAAGTCTCCGGAGAAACAGCCAACTTTGACCAGAAGACTAGTATCTACAAACACTCTGTTGGCATCGTCATCGTCAATTGGAGGCCTTGGATGCAATATTTCTCCCGGAATCACCCGTGACAAGCCTCGAGGCTTGAATGTTTTACTTTTCGATACTCCTGGTCGAGCAGTACTTGACGTATAGTTGGAGAAAACAGACCCTGGGGTGCTGACCCCATTGATTTGCTGGGTAGCAGCACGTGGTGTGGCGACACTGAAGGACGACAGCAATCCAGAAGGTTGAGAAGAAAAGGTAGGTGCATTAAGTGATATCATGTCATCAAGCGAGTCGTCTGACCGAGTATCATTCTCCCCTCCAGAGTCATCATTTTCGGAAGTCTCTGCTAGAGAAGTATCCCCCTCATCATCAGATGGCGGCGAGGGGGTCACTCTGTCTTCGGCAGCAGAGAAGAACTGGTCTGTAGATGCATCCTCCTCTTCCTCTACCAACATATTCCTTATGAGACTCTGCCCGGGACCACGGTTTCTGTTGTGCCTTTGACCATTCCGCAAAGACGATTGTGTTATCACAATCGTGGTATCTGGTCTAAGCAGACCTTGGGACAACGGCTCGCAGGCCACAATCTTTGCTGGCGGAGGTGGCACGTGTGTTATGGGGTGCGAGGGCAGTGGCAGAGAAAGTAGACTTCCAGAACGTACAAGCGGTGTGCAGGAAAGCGCCTTTCGTACTGCCGTCAGTAAACGTTCTTCATGGGTCTGTATTTGGTGATCCTGGGAGTTGTGATACGCGCCAGTGACCGTTGATGCTTTCCTTTTCCCTTCCAAAACGTTACTATTGGACTGGTCGATGCCAAAACCACCCCCGAACCTGCGTTGAACCTCATCTAATTTCCTGAGAACCTCTCCCTGGACAGTCACGAAGATGGTATCCAAGTACAGCGGTGCCACATCCAAAACCATAACTTCGAACCCCAATCTGCTTCGATTAGCGACCCTTATAGGAGCAACGGCACGCGGAGACTGTAGAAAGTACTGGAGAGCCTTAGAGGATGAAGGCAACTGCACCGTGGAATGTGCAACGTAGTTGGATTCTCCGGACGGTCTGGCCGCACATCGTACCGGTATAATCGTCCAAGAGCCATCTTGTGTAGAGGTCGTCCACGGTGGGGACCATGGCGAAATGGCGACGAAGTTTAGTCGGTCCTCGTCTTCTTTTTGAGTCACCAAATCAGCCTGCAGACCTGGGAACAACTCCGTATAAAGGTCATGCGATAGGATTCCGACGTCGTCTTTGAGCTGTTCCTCCAGTACAAGCCAGCCCGATATGGCTGGCCGGTCCGGTCTCCTTCTTCGTCGTTTCTTGCGATGATATAGGTTTGTCTGATCATTCTCCATTCTTACTGTCTTATTTGACAGTTCATGTTGCGATTGAATGTGGAAATACTCGAGAAGTTGAACACCACGCGAGCTTCGAACTCACCTTGGGCGATCTGCCGAGCGGGCTGCCGAGGCACGCCTCTATTAGTTCACCAGTCGTGGTTATCTTCCTGACGTCTCCTACTGCCTATCTATCGTTCAAACATTGATTTTCACCAAGGACTTATGAAGATGAATATTTGATTGTGCTCTTCAGCCCCTTCATTCATTCGTTCATATCTTCCGTTATGCTATCAGCATGCTTGCTCCTTCGAACGTCTTCAATTCCGTTCCAATTTGCTATCTTTGCAATTGTTTTAGGGGACAGTGTACATACAGATGACCGGACGATTGGCCTACAGTCGGAACGGCCTACTCTTGCAATCCATTATAGATTGATAGCGAAAGCTCCAATGCTACAATGGCTGCCACTGTCATGAAAAGCAAGACGCAGACAGCCATTGAGTTTGCGCACCAGGCGGAACGCCTCTCGCTCTTACCACACAGTCAAGACGACGCAGCAACAGCAGCCACCACAGCAGTGCAAGCCAGGTTCGTCACCCCTCGAGACCCCGTTATCGAGCTGGCCAATGGTGGACGGCTACCAGCAGTTCCCGTCGAGGAAGCTGTTGAACTCAACCGACTCCGCGAAAGGCTGGAAGATACAACCTCCAACGGAGCGACAACCGCTATTGACCGGGTCCCCCAACCAAGACAGCAGGGCAATGTCGAGAGGGCAGATCAACAAGGGAGCGAGGAGGCGTTGGACGGAGGTACTTTCGACGGGCGAAGTCCCCGTCAATCAGCCAACGCCGAAGCATCCTTACGTACCTCAGTACCTTCTTCACGGACGAACCCCCTGTTTCCGCCTCTCCCTCTCTACGGTCCGCCCTCCTTGCTACGTAATCTACAATGTACAGGCTTCCGGGCTTCTTCCTTTTTCCTGTCCTTGGCGTTTCTGGGAGTCATCGTGCTTGGATCAGCGTTCACGAGCATTCCCCTAATGTTTCGTAATATCGCGCTTCGGCTGACTTTTCGCAACCCAAACGCACGCCGACCCTTCTACTTGGAAGAGAAACAAAGAAAGAAGGATAGAGCAGAGGCTGCGAAAGCGTGGAAGCGTCACCGGCGGAGAAGAAGTAGCAGCAGCAGCAGCACCTATGTCAAAATGGTAGATGAGAACGAAGAGGAAGCCGGCCAGGATGAGGAGTTTGAGCCTACTGAGGGCGGCAAGGATTCTCTTATATGTGATGTTGGATACTATGCGAGGCGGGTGGGACTTGATGTTGAGGAGTTTAAGGTACAGACAGAAGATGGGTTTATAATCGTGCTGTGGCATGTCTTTAACCCAAAGGACTATCGGAGACTTCCGATTGAGCCCCGAGGCTACAAGAGTCCAGATGTTTGTCCAACCCATGATGCTGTCGGCGACGCAGCGTATGGTGCTTCAAGAACGCAGTACGCTCACGGTAGGAGGAAGTATCCAGTGTTGATGGTGCATGGACTTCTCCAAAGCGCGGGCGCTTACTGTACAAATGATGACGATAGCTTGGCTTTCTTCTTGTGTAAGAGGTACTGACATCTACTTCTCAAAGTCCGGGAGATCCTTTGAACTGACCATTCTTTAGTGGCTACGACGTCTGGCTTGGAAACAACCGCTGCGGTTTCAAACCCGAACACCAGCTGCTGAATTATGCGGACCCACGCATGTGGGCATGGAACATCCGTCAAATGGGCGTGATGGACCTTCCCGCGCTCGTATCCCGGGTCCTTTCCGAGACCGGCTTCGACAAGCTTGGTCTTATCTGTCACTCGCAAGGGACCACGGAAACATTCCTCGCCCTCGCCAAGGAGCAGCGGCCGGAGCTCGGCGAGAAGATCAGCGTGTTCTGCGCGCTCGCGCCTGCTGCTTATGCCGGACCGCTGATCGGGAAGATGTACTTCAAATTCATGCGCGTCATCTCGCCTGGCTTGTTCCGACTGTTCTTCGGGATCCACGCGTTCATCCCTTTCATGATGACGATGCACGCTCTCCTCCCGGGAAAGCTGTATGGCGCCCTCGGGTACCGGGTGTTCTCCTTCCTCTTCAACTGGACGGATGACCGCTGGGAGCAGGATCTTCGAGACCGTATGTTCCAATTCGCGCCTGTGTATGTCAGTGCAGAGAGCATGCGATGGTGGTTAGGTCGGGAATGTTTCGCGAAGCACAGGTGCATTCTGGCCACGAGGGAAGAAGGCCAATTGGAAGACGAAGAGGACGAGGATGACGAGCACCACAGCGAAGAAGACATCGCACGCCTTGCCAAAGACGAACATCAGCCTGACGAGACGGATCGCAGAGGGAAAAGTGCATGGTACAACGAGCAAGTGCCGCCTTTCGCGCTTTGGGTCGCTGGGTCCGACGACCTCGTGGATGGCAGGAGGCTGCTGCGTCGGTTCTCCAAAGTGCGAGAACCCCACGTGCGAGTCGTGCACTCGAAAGTCATCAAGGAGTATGAGCATTTGGATGTGATTTGGGCAATGGACTCAATCGAAAAGGTGGGTAAGGAGGTCCGAGAGGTTCTCTGGAGGGCTGCCTCGGCCGAGGCTCGAGAGGCATGCCGCGTCCCCAAGGGCTGTGAGGAAATCGAGTCGTTTTTCTGATGGGGTACATAAAAGAGCTCGTTACATACAAGCATGGGACTGGAGGGCGTCTTTCTGTCTGTGGTAGCGTGGCTATGGATATACATACGGCACTCGGACGTTAGGGTTCGCACAGTTGCTGTAACTACTTAATTCTCTCAATCGTCTTGGTCGGATTGGCAAATGAACCCTAGGGCTGACATTCCTTCTTGCTACTCATATTGATTCTTGATGATTGATCCAAGGCATAATCATGTACATCGAAACTTGCATGGTTCAAAAGAACGGCAAAATGACAAAACATACAACAGCAGGTATTCGCTGGTCGTCACCGACCCAACTACTAATCCGCCGATCTAAGGCTTATGTATGGCAGAGCGGACGGGATGCCCAGTATTCCTTAGTCTGTGGTCGTATGTACCAGATATGTCTATTGTCATGGGATATATAGCAATGGCAAAGATAGGTTGTAGTAAATCGTTGCACCTACGAGTCTCATCTTCCACGAATTCCCGATGAGAAACTTTGAAGCATGTCACAATCAATGATCACCCATCACCTTTTTCTGACGCCCATTTCTGCTGTGATTCACCGCCCGAAGAGGTACTGTAAGTTAGCCACTCCAGCGTGGCTCTCTCTTCAGGCCTGACAGCGACGTCGACGGATCAGGTATCAATTTCCACAAGGCGACATCAGGGACTCAAGCACGGCGTCTGGCGCGCTTGGTGATACTTTTACGCAATGGGTATTACCCCACAAAGTCCCTTATCAGAAGAACGGGCGTGATTGCGGAGTAAAGTCAAAAGGGCCGTTTAACGAAACTCTGATACAGACGGTCAAGATATTGAAGAAACAGTCAAGCAGTGAGTGTTTAGATCTATGTGCTCTCTCATTATATATTAATAATCATTGACACCCGACGGCGAGAAGCTGTTGGGTCACTTTCCGACCCAGAGCAGTGGCTGTTCTTCTTTTCTGCCGAAGTGAAACATCCTGACCGCCAACCCTTACGGCCTTACCGGAAGACCTGGTGTGTGTGGTGGCAAATTCCTCACACACATTCTAGAAGTATGCCACCTACGCTACCCACGTAGATCTCACCCTCACGCCTAAGCTCTCCATTCTTCGGCCAGGCCGTGTCGTTCTCATTTGCTGCCGACCACACCCTCCCCTCCCAAGAGAAGTACGCCAGCCGGAACGTGATCCCATCGCCGGTCAGATGGTCTTGATTCGCTACGAGAGAAGGGTGGCCAGGGCCTCGGTCGTGTGCCGTCTGCACTCAACGGTCACCATCACCTTACGGATGGACCAGGACGACGTAGGTAGGTAAAGACGAGAAGGTGAGCGAGAGATAAGCATTTAGTTAGCCTACGGATCTGGTCAATTGACCTTACTCGTACTTACCTACTGTACTTATAGGAACTCTAGGAACTTTAGGGCCTCTACTAGGAGTCCTTACCTGGTAGTTACCGACGTCTTGGAATGGATGCCACGGATCGAGCAATGGACAACAGCCGTAGTATCAACGGCCGCCAATGATATCGAGCATTACCTTACTAGACACTACAGTATGATCTCTTCCGCCGTACAAGCTGGGGAGGACGGAGCTATGAAGTGTACTAAGGTAGCCCTCTTATCATCCGTGCATGGTCCCAGATGCCTTTCTGAGTAACGCTGGCAATCTGACCTGGGCCCGGCTTCGTCCTACACACCCCAAGGCAAAGGGCTTGTATCTCTCTCGCTCGGCTGGTCGGGATGCTGTGCAGTTTGCATATACATATGTGTGTGTATCCCCACTGCCTTCCGCCATTGACGTTATTCACTCTCTCTGTGCTACACGAAGACTCGGGAGTAAGGTAGGTAGGAATTTACAACAGCCTTTATACTCAGTCGTGCCTCTCTTTGGAAAGATGAGTGAAGCGAAAAAGTTCAGTGTTGGTGGGCATCACAAGACGGTGGCAGAAGAGCCCGTCACGAGCGTCTTGTCGAAGGGAGAAGTGCCGATGTTCGACCGCGAGCTCACCGCCGACGAGGAAGTCCTTGCCGCTCTTGGGTATAAGCCTGAGTTCAAGCGAGAGTTCAGTCTGTGGACGACGTTCTGCGTCAGTTTTGCCGTCTTGGGCTTGCTGCCGAGTTTCGCGAGTACGCTTTACTATGTAGGTTTCTTTCGTTTGTCGTCCTCAGTCGTCGATATCGAGTGCTGAGTGAACGGCTAGGGCATGGGATATGCGGGAACGCCAGGCATGGTCTGGGGATGGCTCATCGCCATGGTCTTCATCCAATGCGTCGCCATGAGCATGGCGGAGCTTTGCTCGTCCATGCCGACCAGTGGAGGTCTCTACTACGCATCCGCCGTCCTGGCTCCTCCGGGATGGGGTCCTCTGGCGTCTTGGCTGACGGGATGGTCCAACTGGCTCGCCCAAGTCAGTGGCGCCCCTTCAATCGACTATGCGCTGGCCGCCATGGTGTTGTCCGCCGCGGCGATGAACAACCCGGCCTACATTCCACAGCCCTGGCATCTCTTCCTTACGACGGTGCTTATCATGCTCAGTCATGGGTGTATCAGTAGCATGCCGACCAAGTGGATCGCGCAGTTCAACTCCGTCGGATCTACATTCAATATCGTTGCCCTCGTTATCGTCATCATCATGGTTCCAGCAGGAACCAACCGAGTGGAGCAAGGTCACCCGAGATTCAATCCTTCCAGTGACGTTTGGGGCAACATATATGACGGAACGAGCTTCCCGGCAGGCGTCGCCATCCTCATGAGCTTCGTCGCTGTCATCTGGACGATGAGCGGATACGACGCCCCGTTCCATCTCAGCGAGGAGTGCTCGAACGCAAACATCGCCTCTCCGCGAGCCATCGTGCTTACATCCGCCGTCGGAGGCGTCTTTGGCTGGTTCCTGCAATTGGTGGTCGCGTATACCGTCATCGACATACCCTCGGTCATCACTTCGGATATCGGCCAGCCGTGGGCAGCTTACCTCTTGCAGGTGATGCCGCAAAAGACGGCGACCGCGATCCTGGCGCTTACCATCATGTGTGGTTATTCCATGGGCCAAGGATCCATGGTTGCCGCTTCCCGTGTCACCTACGCTTACGCTCGAGACGGCTGTTTTCCAGGGAGTTCGATCTGGAAGAGAGTCAACCGACGCACGCAGACGCCCGTCAACGCTGTCTGGTTCAACACGATCATCGGCATCTGTATGACGCTCCTCATCTTCGGGGGTCCGGTCGCCATCGGCGCCATTTTCTCCATCGCCGCCCTGGCTGCTTTCGTCGCCTTCACCATCCCCATCTTCATCCGCGTCTTCTTCGTCGGGAACCGGTTCCGACCGGGGCCTTGGCATCTAGGCCGATTCAGCATGCCCATCGGTGCTTTGGCGTGCGCCTTCGTGGTGCTGATGGTCCCTGTCCTCTGCTTCCCAGCCGTCACCGGCCCAGACCTGAAGTAAGTTTTCCTCATCCTTGGCCCGACCCTTGTGTGGAAGGGAATCATATATACTGACGGACCTCTGTTGCAGCCCATCGCTTATGAACTGGACGTGTCTCGTGTACGGGGGTCCGATGCTCGGTGCTATCATCTGGTACGCGGTGAGCGCTCGGAAGTGGTACAAGGGTCCGAAGGTCAACATCGATCATTACATGCTCGGGAGACCAGAGGCTGCGTTGGAGGCGAGAGAGGACAGTGCCGATAGTGGCGGCTCCAGCTCGAATAGTATCAGCAAGGAGACTAGGGCGTTTGATGATAAGAGGGCTGCAGATTTGGCTTGAGCCTATGTACTGTACGCTGTTTTGGATGCCATGATGATGTGATTGACGAACGTTTCTTATGGTGCTTGGGCGGGTATCTGATTGCAGATCAGACTTTTAAAACATTGAGAAGGTCCGGCAACGGTACAGTCTCATGATCAAACGTAGCATTTCCACCACTTTCCAGACGTCAAGTCAAGCGGTCTGATCCGGAGAAGAAAGCTTCGGAGTTCCCCATGACACTCAAGCATGTAGTTTGGATGTGGTTGTTCGAAGTCGCACTTTGACTCACGATGTAATTCTCAGCGTTCCTTCAAATAAGGCATTCTGAAGTGGGTTTGAGTTATGCACGTCTCCTACCAAATGAAACGCAATACCTACCACCCCCGAACCCAGCACCTTACCAACCACCCCCTCACGACCACTCCTCGATCCTCGAACTCCGCCTCAAGCGCTCGCCATACCTCAACAAGACCAACGGCACCGGTACCAGCGCCAACGCCCCGAACGCCAGTACCGAATTCCCCCAACCGAGCCCAAGAGCGCGATACAGCGGCGGCCCCACCAGCGGCAGCAGCAAGGAGACCGCATTCCGCGCCATCGTCAGCGCCGACATGGCCGAAGCACGATAGGTCGCAAACACGTCGGCCAGGTACGTCGTGACGGGGATGGTGACGGTATACGCGGCGAACCCGACCAGCGCCGTGCCGACGATAGGCACCACCACGTACTGCACGTGCGCCTGCGCACTCCAGCCGTACAGGAGCAGTCCCGCGGGCGCGACGACGAAGCCCACGCTCATGGGTGGCAGCCGCCATTCCGGTTTGATCTCGCCGCGGCGCGCTTTCATGCGCTTCGTGTGTCGGTCGAGTGCCACGGAGCAGAACAGCGCCCCGGCGGCCATGCCGAGCGCGAGGCCGAGGAAGGCGAGCCCCGCGGCGCCGGAGGAGAGGGCGTAGGAGGCCTCCAGGACGGGCGTGAGGGTCGTGGCGAGGAGGTAGACGTAGCCGCTGAGCAGGCAGCCGGAGAGAGCGAGGACGAGGAAGATGGGGATGCGAAAGATCTTGACGGGTCGAACGAACGCCTTGCGCAGAACCGTGGCGGCGGAAAGGGAATGGTCGTACCGCGAGCGCAGCCGTGCATTCCCGCTCTCCGCGCGCAGCCGCGCCGCTTTCCGCCGCAGGATAGCAGCATCGTACGTCTCGCGGTAGACCCCAACGAAAGCGACGCTGAACAGCGCCAGCACGAAGAACGCAACCCAGAACGTCCACCGCCACCCCTTGGCCTGCGCGACCCACCCGCCAACCACAGGCCCCAGCGCGGGCCCCAGCAACGGCATCAGCGCCAGCAGCGACTGCGCGCGGCCGCGCTCCTCGACGACGAACAGGTCAGCCACGATGCTGGGGTTCAGCGCCGTGGTGGCGACGGCGACGCCGTTGAGACAGCGCAGCGCCACCACCACGCCGACGGACCGGCTCTGCGTCTCGGCCGCCAGGAGTGCCAGACAGAGTAGGTTGGCGACGTTGTAGACGGGCCGGCGGCCGTGGATCTCGCTCAGTGGGCCGACGACCAGGCAGCCGAGCGTGGCGCCGAGGTTCCACATCGCGACGATGAGCGTGCCGTCGAGCTCGTTGGTCGAGCCTAGCTCGGCTAGGATGCGGGGCGTTGCGGGTGCGCAGATGAGGATGGTGAGGTTTCTGTTGGCGCGCTGTAGTGAGCCATGGGCACGGGGGGCGCATGGGGCGCATGGCCCGGTTCGATGCGCGCTTACGTCGTCAGGGACATGCCGGAGAGGATGGCTACTAGCGACCACTTGTACGTCGCCGACCAGTTCTTCGGGCTTGCTGGATCGGTGGGCCCGTCGTAATCGACGAGATGGGGGTCACCAAGCTGGTCGGACCCTCCCTCGGCCTGCGTGGAAAGCCCGATTCTCTTCTCCGATGCTGGTTCGTCCGTGCACTGCACGTCGGCGCCACGCTTCTCGCTAGGAGTCGGACTGTGGACGCGAGAAGAGAAAGGCGGCGACGAGGGTTTCGACATGTTGACGGTGACCCGGGGTGGGAGGGGTTTGAGCAGGCGTCTTCTGGCTCCTTTCAATTGCGGCCTAGAAAGAAGAGGGCTCACACTCACCACAAGGGCTATCTGCTGGCCGACGCGGTGGGAGTTGGATTCGCAGTGTTCTGCTTCGTGCAGAGAGACCTTGCGCCCACGGTCCTTGTTGCTGGAAGAACCTCATGGGAACTTCAGGGCGCGGGGTCACGGGAATTCAAGACGCCCAGCCACGAGGAACAAGCATCCACTCGTGGACGCTGCCGTAAGTTACGGTCTATTAGGGTATCAGTCTCCATGGATGATTTTCGCCGAGACTTTCGAGCTGAATGGCGGACAGCATAGCTACCTGATGCCGATCAACTATCATGCGCGAGGTGAGGGTGGTAGTACATATCACTACTGATAGGGTCAGGCCGAGCGGTGCAGGGAGAGGACGGGGGCTTCTTCGAGAGGCGGCCCTACCAGCTGCTAGCAACCGTTCGGGTATGTGTCTTTGTAAATGGGGTAGGTATAGACATAGCGTAAGGCAGACTGACAGTATCTTGCTTTCTGATGCAGTGAACCGATAATTAAAAGCTTCGTTTAACGAATGATGGTGGGCAATTAAGGGGTGTGAGAAGGGTATCGATTGTTCTTAACGGTCACTGCCTTAGCGCTCACTGCCGTGTAGCCAACCCATAAGGTATCAAGACCATGCAGATCACGTGCATAGAATATAATCAGTACTCAGCGGAAGCCACCCATACCTCAAGCAGCCGGGATTGCTGCATGAGTGTGAAGTGGCCCACATGGGTCAGCATGCCTCGGAGGACGTCGCGCCTGCATCTTGTTTCCGACTCGAGTCACGAGCTCCTGCTTCCGTGTGTGACCCAATTGCTCTGCATACTTACGAGTCGGGAGAGCTGCTCTACACCAATGACTGCTCCGCATCGTCTCGACTGCCCCCGGCTCGCCACATACTGTTCCTTTGCTCGACGGTCTTATCGACTCGTAACCTGCCCCCTGGAGTCTCGCGGACCTCGTGGAAGGTCTTGGGAACTCCACCAATGGCGTACGTCTCCGAAGCTAATTCAATCTGCTCGGGAACGAATGCAGTCTGAGACGTCATGGAGCAGTTCATCTCGCGCTTCGAACTCTTGTAAGATATCGAGTGGGGTCCCTCGTCCAATCGTTGAGAGCGTTGAGACCGCGAGCCGTATGACCCGAAAGAGGCTATATCGCGCACGCTCCTCACAATGGACTGTAGTGCAGGCAGTCGAACGAGGGCATTCAGCGTTGGCAGGCAACAGGCTATTAGGGCCAGGCCGGATTCCAGCATTGACCAGTAAAGAGATTGCGTAGTCAACACTGAGAGATATCAGACATGGGGGACACACCACTAGCGTGGGAGCTTACAGTTGTTGTCGGCCCCAGGATCGGAGATGATTCCCGCTGCAACTGGAGTTCCTGTCAGCCAAGCTCGTTTGTCGTCCTTTGAACTTACTTCTGGTGATAGTGACGAAGTTTGCGAGGCGAATCATAGATGCCACCAGCGCCCTATGTACTCTCAGCAATAGCTCCAAGTCGACGCTAGGACGATGTCTTACACAGCGCCGAGGCCAAAGATACAGAGTACAGCCACCTTTCTGCTCATTTTCATGTGAAGTCGTAAAACCTGATAGCTATCAGTACGGACTCAGTCTCGGTTCTCGTCTTTCAACGCTCACCATAGGAATCGGTAAAGCCATGATCATGACATCCGTGATAAAGTCTGATATTGCAAGAGCGAGATCGCTTTTAATATCAGTGGGGCTTTCGGCATGCAACGTTCGAACGGTCGTCCAGCGCGCGGTGAAGCTGCTCCCACAGGAGAACATGAACCAAAGGAAGAACCCAGTCGCCCACACCATCACAACCGCGACAACCACAAGAGACGTCATAGCGAAGGCCGATCTCGACTGTCCGGTAATGAATATGCGGCGGAAGAAGAACACAAAGCTCAGTTTCGTAAAGCCCATGGATAGGATTTGCATGAGAAAGAACGCCCATTCAAGCTTTGAGGATGATTGCATCAGTAAGGAGGATACGGAATGAAACGAACTCTTAGGAACGACTACCTGTTCCACAACGGTAAAGTTGTAGCTCATCGAATCTTCTGGGTTTCGCGTATTGCTTGGTGGAGGCGTTGGATATCCAAAAACCTTGAGCTTGACGCCTAGTACGATCTTAGACAGGAAGGCCGATGGCTCTATGGCAGGGCACACCTATAATCACACATAACGAACAACCGACTACCATGAGCTGTTTGCATCAAAGCTGTCAGAAGGCTTGACCTGAAGCTAGTTCCTCACGTGTGAAGGGATGCTCACCAGGGCGGGTAGTATCAGCCAATCATCAATGCCGATTTTTGCCTTCTGTATGGCTCTTGTGTAGAATCGCAATCCCACAACGATGGGACATAGTGTTAGAAATATGGCACCAGCTGCCAGGACATAGGATGGATTCGTGTCCTGAGCCATGGGAGAGACAAGCTGCGCGCCTCTATAAAGTTGAGGACTATTCGCAGTCTAATGATGTCTACCGCGAGTACTCACGCAGCCCAGAGCCTCATGGGAAAGGAACGTCGAGTTGGGTACTTCACACGGCCCGGACCAATTGAAGACTTATAACGGCTGACTTTCGTCCCTCCTTTTCCCCCTTCACCTCACAGCTGTCATGTCACTGCTGCTGCTGTTGCTACTGCTGCGCCGCTTTCTGCACTCGGCACGGCATGTGGTGCAAGAACTAACCCTGAAATGTTGCACACGAGGTATATTCGGTAGGGCATTTCGATCCTCGACGATCAAGATTCCATTGCCGACAGGAGAGGCAGCAGGAGCCAATTCGGAAACGTCTAAGTTCCGAGCGAGGTGCATGGTGTTGTTAGTTGAAGGCTCGAGCAGCTTCTCCTTTTCACTCCATCTCTCCAATGGTCAGGCACAACAGAACGGATGGATCCATTTGCATGGGATAGGATGGTGATACTGGCGAAATTCGTGTCGTGAAAGAGGGGAGATATGTACGGTCGGTAAGGTACATGTATGCATGTCTGATGTGCATATGCAGATGATTGCGATGCCTGGTCTCCGTCCTATCAGTAGAGTTCCTTAGTGATTTTGCCAATTTTGGTGATAGGTGGCGGCGGCGGGAGTATAAGGTTAACTAAGATAGGGACGGGGCCGTTGCAGTAGGAGCACACACATATCTGTAGTTCGTACTTCGTACTGTGCCTTATCTTGTGCGAGGGATGTGTAACCCGCCACCAGCAAGTTTGTCCATGCCTTTCACGCACCTATTATCGTCCTTTGTGAAGACAGCGGTCAATATGCCTTACCATCCGTATCATGCTCGACGTTATCGTCTGGCTGGAACCATCACGCCGGATGAGGATCCACACATGTATGCCGCAACACACGGTCCAACCCCGGCAAGAACACAAATGCAGTACAGCACAGATCAAGACTGGAACTGAGTTCCACTGCATTTCTACCGTACTGCATTTCGCGTAGGTAGGCTCTGGCTGCTACAGTACGATGCTGCAACGTCGCGCCTGAGCTTCCAGATCCGGTAGCGGGTGGCATGTCTGTTGAATTGATGTCGCCGTTGCTGCCCCTGTGGAGCAAAATATAATAGCTGCATGCTGGTGTATGCTGGCCGTGTGCACTGGCCTTGCAAGGTGAAGGTGATAAGGTTGCTTGTTTAAGCTTCTTCGCCGATGGTTGTATATACAGCTATTCTTAGAATGTTGGCTCCAAGGAGCACATAGCAAGAATTTGTAGAAAATAAACAGTAAAATCTATCTAAATTCTCTTTTCTCTAATCATCATTCACAAAATTGACCTCACTGTCTTCCCTGATGTTGCTGTCATCACTGTCACTATGAGATGTCCTTATAGTCTTGATCACAACATTAAAAACAATATATAAATGAATCTGAAGTGTAAAATGTCATTCAAGATCATAGTGAAGATCACAGAATATAGTTAAAAATACATTAAGAGAATACAGAGAATACAGAGAAATCTATAAAATTGAGAATTAGTTACTGTATTTAAATTATTTAAATTAAGAACATTAAGACTATTCACAGTTGCTATGACAGAGATAGATCTCAATTTAGAGAGAGAGATTTAATTTATTAATAATTAATATAGAAAATATTCAATTTTCTTGAAAATTGATTCACAGCATATCTGAATGAGATGTAGAGATATATTTAATATAAATATGAGATTTAAATCTAGACTGAGTGCGCAGGTTACCTATAGGTCATGTGAGTCAGAGTTGAGTTTAAATATCAGATTGAGTTAAGCTAACTTTTATTTAGTTAGATCAGGTGTGAGTTAACCTGACTTAACTCACATAGAGTTACAGATTTTTTGTGAATTATATATAGTCTTAGTAAGCATGTGTATGCACTTAGTAAGCACATACACATGCTTACTAATATGTGTTTCTAATGCACATCTTCACAAAAAGTCATGATTTTCATAACTTATTCAGTAATATATCTTGTGACTGTGTAATTTATCCCTATATGACTAGTTAAGATGTAATTTATTATAACTAATATATCAATAAGCTTTCACATTTTTGAGCTCTAGCTCTGATCTTATTCATAATGGCTAGTCTCATCTGTGTATGAGTATCTGCACAGATTGTAGATAGAGTTAATCTATATATAAATCTGATCTGACTCAATCTGAATTCTAGCACAGATTTAAGTTAAGTGTACTTTTTTCTGACCTAACTCAACTCTATACTCAGTCTATTTAAATTAGCATTAATACTGTCAGTCTTATCATTAAATGAACTGACTGATCAAGAAAGCAGATAAGTATTTTCTTATTACTGTTATTGTCATTAAAAAAGTAATTTTTAATGTTAAAAATGAATTATTAAACATTCTTAAAAGATTTATAACAACTAAATGATGTAGCTGAGTAGCTAGCATGCTAATTAACTAATTTTTATTAATAAAAGTATCATTAATCTCTATATTGCAGACAGAAAGTTTAACTAAATTGTTGTGAAAAAGTAAGCAGTTATAAAGAAGTTTTTTTAAAAAGAAAAGCATTACAGCATTTTTTCAGCATATATAATTAATAATTATATTGCTTGAGAGATCTATGAGAAAAAGATAAATAAAAAAATATTTAATATTTTTATTTAAAAAAAGATTTTATCTTTATATAAGTAATTTTTAGAGTCATGCAGTATTCTATGCATAAATAATTGTGAAATACATCATTCAGAGATAAGTCTTCATATTAATATAAGTATTCTTACTATTACTATTGTTAATCTTAATGACAGAAACTTACAGTTATATATTATAAAATTAATATTATTTTTGCATTTCTTTCTTTTTATTTATCAGACTACAACTTTATCAAGAAGTTGTTTAGTGAATTAAAGACATAAATGTGAAGATATAAGATATTGATGAAGAAATTTAAAAATAAGTTTTCAGCATTTATTTATATGACTGTACAGAAGTATAAGATGAAAAATAATTTAGAGAGATATTTTTAAAACAGCTTTATTAATTATATATAAATATATTATTATAATGAATTAATTATCATTTCTTATTATCTTTAACATTTACAATGCTTTCTGCTTCTTCTTAAAATTATAAATCTCTGTAAAATAAGTTTCTATAATTATTACATATTTTCTTTTCTTTTAATATGAGTGTAAAACTTTCTTTAACTGTCATTTAAAATTAATTAAAATGCTTAACTCTCTTTATATCTGCTCAGTGATCAGCTGTATATTCTGTGAATTGTACATTTCTTTTAAAAGAATATCACAATAATTCATTAACTATGTCTTCAAAATAAAGTGTTTTCACTCAAATTAAATAAAGAAGTTCTACAGTCATGTTTTAGAATCAGTATTTAAGTTAAATGAACTGCTGATAAATAATATTGCAGACAGTGTTGATAAAGATGTAACAGAATATGTTTTTTGTGAAGATTGTAAAGTTTGCAATGAAGATAATGAAGATAATAAAGATAATAAAGATGATGAAGAAGACAGTGAAAATATGAACTGTAAAGAAAGTAATTAAGAAGAAGATAAAGAAGAAGAGTATTGAGCTAAAATATATAAAATATAATGTAAAGATTGTGAAGACTGTAAAGACTGTAAAGAAGAAGAAAAACACTGTAATGCTGTAATTAATGAAGTTAATAGTTTTAATATAGTCTTAACATCACTGAAAGAAACTGTAAAAGTAAAGATTTCTGATGCTGACATTGATGTTGATAAGAAAGTGTAAATTTGAATGAAATGAGATAGTGAAGATATTGTGAATATTGACAATATAAGAAAGAAAAAAGACAGTATAATTAATGATAAGATTCTCTTCTTTAACTAATTAGTTAACATAATCTTTATATTAATGAGTAATGCATAAATCATTGTTTTATCTTTATTAACAGTCTTTGTTCACATTTAAATAGCTGCAGAGTTGAGAATCTTATGAATGCTGTTGTAAAGAAGATAATAATGATTATAGTTAAGATATATTTTGTTATTACATTAATAATGAATAACAATAACATTTAATATATAATTAATATTCTTTAAAATCTTTACATATTGATCTGTATTCTTCTTATATATCACAGTAGCTGTTCTCTGATATTTATTAGCAAAGACATTAAAAATCAATGAAGAAAGAAGATAAATTCATATTTAATGTTTAAATTTATTTTTCTTTTTTATAACTTCTTTCTTCATTAACTTCTTACTTACTGTAATAATATTCTTTGCTGTCTTTTTATCTTAATTAATTCTTATAATAACTGTTATTTCTTTTCTCTTATTACTGTTTTATAATTTAACAAAATTCTTCACTTTTTATTAATTATTTATATTTTTAAAAATCACAATGATTACAGCATTCTTCTTTGCAGCTAAACAGTTAATTTTAATTTTTATTTAATGTCTATAATAAAAGTATCTTCTCTTATTACAGTATTTCTTGACTGCTGCTGACTGCTTAAGATCTTAAATTCTTTATATAAAGCTCTTTTCTTTCTTATTTAATTTAAAGATATTTAAATTCTTATTTATTAATTTTCTGTTCAGATATACTGTGTAAAACACAGTATATTGTATAAATAACATTGAATCTTTATTGACAACAATATTGAGATTGAGAATCTTAATGAAATTATTATTAAGATTTAGTAAACAGACTGATGTGAATACTGATATAAATACTGATTTTTACATTACAGAAGACTTCTTCTTTACAGAAAAAGTTTTTGTAAGAATTTTTTGTTTTGTCATAGTGATGATGACAATGATGATGTTGAGAAAGACAGTGAGATTGATTTCATGAATGATGATTAAAGAGAAAAGAATTTAGACAGATTTTACTGTTTATTTTCTATAAATTCTTGCTACATGCTCCTTGAAGTCAACATTCTAAGAATAGCTGTAAGTGAGCGAGATCTACTTCATATAGTGAAGAGATTACCTTAAGCAGTTCCCATTGTCACTGATCGGCGCTACTCCGAGTCGACCTACATTCTTCGTAGCGAGCATGCCTCCCTACACCGTCAAGGGGCTGGAAACACGCGAACAGATGGACGCGGTCGTAGACGTTATCTGGAAAGCACAGTACAGGCCCTACATGCCATCTGCCTCGATGCTCTTTCCCGTGTTCGGCTACACAGCAGAAGACCGAGCCCGGGGCGTTTCGGCTTCCAAGGACAGACTGTGGGCAGAACACGCATCAAATCCTTCCTCCAGCCACTGGATCTACGTCGAGGATTCCGCAACAGGCGAGATCGTTGCCGGGACGCTCTGGGAGTGGCGTCGCGGGAGCCCTTTCGCCAACGGCCTCCCGGAGATCGACATGTATTGGTGGCCGGAAGGAGAAGCAAAAGCGTTTTGCGAGGAGATGATTCGGCAGACCATGGTTCCGCGGAGTCTGTGGATGCACCGACCGCACGGAGGTAAGGATGACTCCCGATGGCAAGGGACGAGTTTGAGTAGTGTGTCTCCCAGGCCTCCACAACATGGTCGTGCACCCGGAGCATCGAGGCCGAGGCATTGGTGGGCTGATGATGGCCTGGGGTAATGAGCATCTCGATGAGATGGGCATCGAGGGCTTCCTCGAAGCCTTGGATTTAGGGAGGGCATTGTACGAGAAATGGGGATATCAGGTTGTAATGAAGCTCGACTACTTTATTCCCCCAAACAAAGGAGATGAGTGGAACAAGTGGGCTCACGAGCTGATGATGCCTCCATGGTATGCAATGTGGCGGCCGCCAGGTGGTGTTGTGAAGCCGGGAGAGCGGAACAGACCGTGGCAGCTCGTGCCACCATTGCAACCATAGAACTTGCAGGTAAGGGCTTGGAATCTATCAATACCGCAGCGGATAGCTTGAGCATCACATTGCCCGCCCAAGCTCTAGCAGCGATTGAAAATCTCTACAAGGAGCATTGAGATCGTTCGAGATCGTTCGAGCAGCATTGAGATGAGAGAAGTGATGGCCTTTCCACCAAACTGAAAACAAACGGCATTGATTCACTAGTGCGGCGCCCAGGTAAGGCAGTTTCGACCCAACGCTATCACTGCAGCCTTGTCTCGATCATAGCCCTACAGGGGCAGTTTCAATATTCCGGACTTGTATCTTCTCGGACACAGGAACTCACAAGCACACTTCCACCTGTCTCCTATCATTCGATATCACCCAACCACTTCTTCTCTACCGATATCTTATTCTCGATTTCCTCGGCGGTAAGGCCTCTCTCGGCAACGTTCACTGGGACAGAAAGGGTGCCAACGGCAAACATTGTCACCACCAGCTGCATAAGAGACAGAAAGCGCATCTTGACGATAAGAGGCTATGCTGTGCTTCTATAAGTGTCACGGTCCCTGATTGCACGATGGCACGTACCGCAACGTGGCTGCCAATGGTTATGATATGAATGTGAGGAGGTCTATAGCTGTTCGCGAGCGTGTAGTCAGAGCGCAGATGAATGTTTTTCACAGCGAGGTAGGATTGGGCACCTCACTTATAACTACCAGTGGTGATCGGTGTGGTCCTGTTGATGCCATATGTCATGCAGGCTTCTGGAACCGCTAGAGGGTGCATTGCCTCCATGACCAGATAAGAAGGAGCTTTCAAAACACAAGCGACAAGCATTGCAGAGTGCTTGCAGCGCACACCTGACACCTGGTGCAGCTCACCATACAGCAGTTTTGATTGTCGATGCATCATGCTGAGACCAATAGCTGATAGCACTTCTCAGATAAGAGTTCAGTCTGTGGTAAGTGGTTGTTCATTGGTGGCGGGATCATCTCCCTCCGTGGCTTGACATTTACTGCTCCTGTGTCCACCTAAGACCCCACATTCAAATGGAAACGCCTGTTGTGGAGTGACCCCACTTCAGCTGTTCTGCTACTTCTCTCATCTCAACCTTCAACCTTCTCATGGGAGACTCGAATATGGAGGCTTCAATGTCAGAAGAGCACCTGCTTCAGGACTTCGCCGATGAGAATGAGACAGTTTTTCTTCACCACAAGCGACCTGGACGTAAGCCAATGGCGCCAAGGGTCTTGTGGCTGGCAATCGCCTGCTTATTAGCCAGTCATGCCTTCTTGCTTATCCAATTCCAGCGACTTCGACTCGAACGGCCCGTACAGTATGAACTGCCACCCCACGACAAACACCTCTTGGGCCTCTCCAGATTTGGTATGCAATCGCCAGCGCAAGTGCCATACATAGCTGATACACTCCGGCAGCCGGCTTATCGTACGACACGCCCACCATGTACCATAACTACACCGATTTCATGAGCCACAACAAGTCACTTTCTGACGAGCTCTGGGACAACATCAACACGAGCCCGTTGGAGGTGGCGCTGACTGACCAGTGGGCAACGGAGCACGACCTTCCACTGTCGGTCTTCCGCTTCCCGTGGGACGAGACCAAAGGCGTGTACTTTCTCAAAGTCTTCCACGGGCTGCATTGCCTCGTACGTTGCGCTTCCTGCCTCGCTGTGACGTAACTCACTAACACGCCGACGCAGAAAGCAATGCGCAAAGCGTACGCCGATCTTGAGCGAGGATACACTCCGCAGATCCACCCGTGGCACGTATACCACTGTTTTGATGCGCTGCGCCAGGACATCATGTGCAACGCCGATGACACGCCCATGCCCATGACCGATCTGCCCAACAAGGTTGGAAACGCTCAGGTACGCATGTGCCGCAATTTCGACGATTTGATCAAGTGGACGCGGGAGCCGGAGCGTCATGCCTGCTATCATCGCTTCACGGACTATAGCAGCGTCAAGAACAAGATTGAGATGTACGGCTATTGTCCAGAGGACTCGCCCTACTATCCGCTTCAGCAGGCGTATTTCGCGAAGTGGGGACATCATGATCCATTTGGTCGCGATGATATGGAGGATAAGTCGAACATGTCAAGTTGAGTTTATGTTATGATACTGTAGTCTCTGACGAGTTGATGCCCTCTAAAGCACCATCATGAGTAGACGGGTTCTGATGTTAGAGCAGGCTGCTCAAAGGTCGCTGAAGAGTGTTAGGCGCCTCCTATGAATAGTACCTGGAGGCTTCCTCCCCAGTGCATTCCGTGCTCAGTCTAGGCGCTTGCTAGGCTCCGTCAATCAAAGTTACGATGATGTAAGCTTGTTGATGACCTTGCTGGTGTTTAGACGGATTTGCTTTGTTCTGCTGCCGTAGGCTGGCAAACTCGGTCTTGCCCAGAAGGTAATGTGTGCGTGAGCCTTCTTCTGGCCGATTCTTAGGCAGTTAACCCAGACACTACCACGGGTTCATCCGTCGTCATAAGATTTCATTCTTGTTGCACGTGGCCAGTTGCCTGGTTGAGGGAGACGATGGCGGCGCCAGCGAGATGGAGTAGAGAGACATGACATCGTGGTTTGCGAGCACCAAAGGATAATCAGGTAGCCCTAACCATTTGCAATGAGCAAAGCACGCCTCTCATCATTGTCATCACAGCGCTCTATCCGTGTGCCTGTTGCTCCCTCCTTGCCTTTGCTTCGACGCGCTTGTCTGCACTTTCGTGGCATTCTGTTGAGGCTTCACGATGGCCTCATTCCCGAACCCACTCGTCATTGGAGATGACTTATTTGTTGCTTTGCAATACAACTTGAAAGTTGATGTTTCAATTCGCTGAGATGAGATAATTGAGAAGCCCTTTGAGAAATTGAAAGTTGACTGGAGTTTTATGTTATGTAAGCGGACAACCACCTTAGACACACACGGCCTTGGTGCCGCTGTGGCAGACCGTGGCCTTCATCATGTCCTCGACGGTGCATCGTCGTCGTAGACGCCGGTGACCAAGGCGACAGGGGTGGTGGAGGGGGTGGGACGGGCTGATCCGAGAGCATGGCGGAGAGCTAGGCACAGCCCGTGGGGGGGCTAAATTGAACCTAACCTTTGAAGAGCGGTTGTTTCAGTCATCAGGTAAAGTACAGGAACTTGGACAGTAGTGGTGAAGGTAGGTACAAACTGTCTGTTGCCGGATTATTATTAATGCCGTACGGTGAGCTACAGATACACAAGTGCAGCTAGCGAGGTAAGGCGCGGGGTTAACCTTAACGCGGGGTTACCTGGGGTACGAAATACCAGACTGATACCTACATACGAGTAAACTCCACTATGGTCAACTATGTTATAACAGCTGTTCAAGTCTCTCTTTTCTCTTTTCTCTCGTCTCTGCTTTCTGCTCTTTCTTGCAATGGTCAGGCACTGAGCTACCCAAATTGAATGATTGCGTGATTCAGAATGTTCCTCTCCGTTCTCTTCACGCCCTATACGCTCCTGCTACTGCCCATAATCTACTACTTGCTTCCATATATCCGCAATTGGTCGATCCGCGATATACCAGCGCCCTTCCCGGCAGCTTTCACCAACCTATGGCTTTTGTATCAATGCAGACGAGGGAGACGCTACCTTGCCGTCGACAATGCCCACAAGAAATATGGCCCCCTGGTGCGGATCCAACCCGATCATGTCTCCGTGGCGGATCCGGAGGCAATCCCCATCATCTACGGCCATGGCAATGGATTTCTCAAGGCGTTGAGTGGACCTGTCCCTCGACCTGCTCTCAAGCACTGACGGTGACCCTAGCGAGTACTATGACGCCTTCGTATCCATCGAACGCGGCCTCTTCAACACCCGTGACCGTGCCGAACACACCCGGAAACGCAAGACCATCTCGCACACATTCAGCACCAAGTCTATCGGACAGTTCGAGCAATACATGCACCACAACCTGGAAATGCTAGTCAAGCAATGGGACGGGTTATCAAGGACCGCGCCCAAAGACAATGGCGGCTACGCACATATCGACAGCTTGCATTGGTTCAACTACCTCGCATTCGACATCATCGGCGACCTCGCGTTCGGCGCGCCCTTCGGAATGTTGGAGAAGGGAAAGGACATCGCCGAGGTCCGGTTGACACCCGACTCGCCCCCGACCTACGCCCCAGCCATCGAAGTCCTCAACCGTCGAGGGGAAGTATCCGGGACGTTAGGCTGCCTCCCAACCCTGAAACCCTACGCCAAATACCTCCCGGACCGCTTCTTCCGCGACGGCCTCGAAGCCGTCCAGAATCTGGCGGGGATCGCCGTGGCCCGAGTCAACGCTCGGCTGCAACCCGGCGTGGCGGAGAAAAACGAACGCGTCGACCTCCTGGCCAGACTGATGGAAGGCAGGGACGAAAACGGCAACCCACTGGGCCGAGCCGAGCTCACCGCCGAAGCCCTGACCCAGCTCATCGCCGGCAGCGACACGACGTCGAACACGTCCTGCGCGCTGCTATACTGGTGTCTCCACACCCCCGGCGTTATCCCCAAGCTGCAGAAAGAGCTTGACGAAGCCATCCCGGACCGAGACACGGTCCCGGACTTCGCCACGGTCAAGGACCTGCCCTAGTCAGTCCCCTCGCACTTTCCCCTTTCCCCTTCCCCACTCTCCCGACCTCGCCCCCACTTCTCCCCGTAGACTTACCAAAGATCCACACTAACCACCCCCCGCACAAGCCTCCACAACATCATCAACGAGACCCTCCGCATCCACTCCACCTCCTCCCTCGGCCTCCCGCGCCTCGTGCCCCCCGGCCCCGGCGTCACCGTACATAAGCACCACTTCCCCGCACACACCGTCCTCTCCGTCCCCGCCTACACCATCCACCACTCGCCCGCCATCTGGGGCGCCGACGCCGACGCCTTCCGGCCCGAGCGCTGGGACACCGTGACCGAGGCGCAGAAAAACGCTTTTATCCCTTTCAGCTACGGGCCCCGGGCGTGCGTGGGCCGCAACGTGGCCGAGATGGAGTTGGCGCTTATTGTCGCTACGGTGTTCAGGAGGTATGAGTTTGAACTGAGGCAGGAGAGGCTTGAGACGAGGGAGGGGTTTTTGAGGAAGCCGTTGGGGTGTGAGGTGGGGATGCGGAGGAGGGGGTAAGTAGGGCGCTTGGAGGGTGGCTTGGCTGGTGCGGGGGGATGGGTGGCGGGGGAGGGTAGGTGTGAAGGGGGAGGGTTCTTTTCGTTCTCGTTCTGTTGTTGGATTTGGAAATGGATGTAACAGACAAGTGCGGGTTCTACAATGAGCAACGAATATTTGTGGACGAGTATATAAGTTCGATGATACATATCCTATATGATCCGCTGGAACCAAGACGCATGGGACAATTCTGTGAGAGCACGCAATGAGAAGAGAAATACCGTCTCCACTGAACCGCGCTTTGTACAACCCCTTCTCTACCATGGAAGTGCGAAATCCGGGATTCATGCCCGTTCTCCTATGCCTGAGCACTCCAGCCCCTCGAGACAACGGACAGACTTCAGGACTGCACCAATGTTTATACCCAATGCACGGCTTCCCAACCGTCTGACATCCAGTGCGGGAGTGAGGGAGGGAAGAGTGCTGGGTGAATGGGGGTTGTTCGTCAGGTCAGGATGGAAGATTGGGTTTCTGGTGTGGGGTGGGTAGGGATTTATGGAAAAAGTCCGGGTGGCTCTTGAGAGGGAGGGGCGGGCGAGGGAAACGCAGTGGCTCCGGTGCCTTTGGTTGCGAGCAACTGCCCTATATCTGTGACTGGCCATTCTTCGGTGACATGTAGCCCTATCGTGTGAATTTTGAAAAGATCAATAGGCACACGTATCCAAGAGTGATCAGATGCATCGAATCATGCCGCGACTCTTTATAGATTTCGGGCCTGACGCTGCTCACTTACTGTACTAGCAATGTGAACTCCCTGTAGGTCCCACACGTACGGGTTTCTCTCCATCTTGCTCCCCGACCTATTCCACCTGCAACATGACTTCTCCCCACCCTCCTCCCTTCTTTTTCTCTCTGTCAATCCACTCCGTTTCACCCATCCTACCCTCTCATCTCCTATTTTCTCTCCTTACAACATCTCCCGTTTCGGCCTCAGCCCCACCGCTACCGCTGCAGTCGATAGCCCGGATGCATCGAGATCCGAGTCTAAGTAAACGTGTCGAGCGGCGAAGGAGTTGGAATCAGGATCAGGGTTCTGTGACTAGGGGAATCATGTACGTTTAGCTTCCTTCACTAAGGGTTATGGGAACCGGGCGGCAGAGTGAGGGAATTCAGTCCCACGAACTCAACGAGTTCCGAACCCCATTTCCAAGACTCCCAAGTACGAAGGGAAAGGGATCCAGGGACGCACATTGCCTCGAACCCGTTCCTCCTCTCTGGCCATCACCTCCGGCACACATATCGCTGACGGACCACACATGGCCAGCACGACCATGAAGAGGACGGTCAGGAGCAGCGAGAGAGGAGCGGCATTGAGGACTGCGGCGCCTGTCGCCTCTTGGGATGGCATGATGCTTGATTTCGATCTCGCACGCCGACGACAATGATGGCAATCGACAGGCTCAGAAAAATGGTGAAAAGTCAATTGAGCAAACAACCAAACGAAATTGAACAGAGCTCTTTATAGATGCTACGTCTTGGCTCTCCTCTCCAGACAGAAGTCGATAAAGATGCCAACACCAATGCCAATGCCAATGCCCCTTTCCCCGCGTTTCGTCGCTGAACTTGCAGGTCCAAGAACGAGAAGTGAATTTTTTCAGGCACAGGAACGTCATGAATGCATACGCGGGCGTGCGCGCCTGGGAACGTTTGTTGCGTGCGTCGCATATAATTTTTGGCGTGTGCTTGGCTGCGGGTAGTTGCCATCGGTTGCTGGATGCGCAAATGCAACAGTCTGGTCGGTCACGACACACACATGCGTCATGCCATCGGTGAGACGGGGCTCTGAAACGTAGCCCAGCACGCGGGAAATGGCTCTACTCGCCGAAAAGAGAAATCTGGGGTATAGCGCCGCATATGCTCAAATCTGACGGCGAGAAACGTAATTTATTATTAATGGTAATGATGGACGAGCCAAATTGATCCCGGCCTTGATGGTAGGAATGTCGGCCAGGAGTTGCGCGATGGTTGTTCTGTGACTGATCCGGAAGGACGTGTTTCTGCTAGAGCCAGACCAACGATATAATCCTGCTTAAACGACAATTATCTGAAGAGGGGATCTGAAGTTAATTGAATGTGGGCAGAGTGCCTTGCAGATACCGTTGATATTGATTTTGCTTCTGAGCTCGATTATTGAGATCCGCCGGTGAGGTATTTGTAGATTCTGAAAAGCGTCCTGTCCAACTATCACCATAGACAATGAATTCCTTGCGAATAATCCACCATCCTCAACCGATGACAACACAGCTCAGAGCTTACCACCTGGTCTACTCCGTAGATCACGTACCTACTCAGTCATTAGTTTACGCAACCCATCCGTCTGCTTTCATCTCAATTGAAATCTTCAGATATCGCCATACAAGAGTCCAAAACACCGTTATGCCTGCCAATTCTACCATCTTCTTGAATGGGAACAACCAGTGGCTCGTTTGCCAGCCTTCTGGTGAATGCATGAGTTAGAAACAACCCAGAATCTTTGCTGACCTGACGGCACTCGAAGATTGGTGCTTGTACGGAACACCTAACTCGTTGACGACGCAGGCCGCTGAGTCGTTCACAGCTACACCACAGTTACAAGAACACGGTCAGATACCCAGTAAATATAGGAAAGTATTACGTGTCTACGATTAGTGGAAAAGTCGAAAGATTTCTCCAGCAATCCATCAAGCCTATTTCCAGAAGGCACGGAATGCATTATAGCCAAGCCAAGCCCCAATTGCAAGCCCACCTTTGACCAATGCCATAGTCTCAGGAAGGTTAAGATGCAAATCGTCAGGATCCTCTTTCCTGTCGGGATGTCGTACGGACGGTTGTTGACATCGTCGTTCATGTAGCTCCAGTCTTGCATGAACTCGAGGCCGTGGGCGAACGGTAGTTGATTACCTTACTTTGATGTTATCCCAGCCTCGGTAAGACGATCTCCATCCCATTCATGCCGAACAGTAGTTGATCGATCCAATGTTATCCCGGCGGCGGTATAATATCTGTCCCAGTCAGGCCAAGCAGTTGAAGCAGAGGGAGCACATTCATATTTGTTGACCAAGCTGTCTCAAGCCTTATATTTTCTTGACCCCACATGCTTGAAGTATATATATAGATATCGTTAAACCTATCTCTTTCTGAGCGCCATCAAAGTCCCTGAAGGACAATTGCAATGCTCTTGGCGTTAATGTAGGACCTAGATGCGACACATTTCTGATTGTTGTGTTTTTTCAGCACACTTGAGTGGACAGCGTACTGGGCGTCAATCCCCACATAGCTGGATGCCTTGAGCTTCAGGTTGCCCAGTTGTAGTGGGACTCCACCAGGAACAACAGGTGGCTTGAGGTGGATTGGAAGGTAGTTAACCCCGATGGATTCATTGTACGAAGTACAGGGTTTTGTCGTTCACTGCGGTACCACCAAAGGTCCGTCAGCTACAGTAAGACCTATCAGTTCAGCTCTCCATACGATTACCTGTTACTTAACATACAAACAACCACACAACTGGATTTAGAGATCTTCTTCCGGATAACGAGGGCAGGATGAAAAGCATCTCTCTGGAGTCCGGACTCAAGCAAATCATCATGTCGGATGCGTCCTTTCCTTTTGGGGTAAAGATTGAAGCTAGGACGACAATCTGACAGTAAAACAGCTTTATACTACTATCAACGTTCCATTGTTTGTAGCTTCAGCTCGACAAGAACGCTTCTCAGCAAGCCGAGCTGTTGTAGTTGCCTTCTTCCTCTTTTCGGCATTGACATTGACTTCCCTGCAAATCACGATCTACGCCCCCGTCAGAATGCGACCTTCACTCTCTTCCCTTCCCGCCGAACTCATCGACCACATCATTAGCTCTATTCAACAACCCCACCTCGTCAATCTCGCCCTCGTATCTCAAGAATTCAATGCCTTCACGACGCCACATCTCTACAGGGATGTACATTTGAAACGTCAGTTCTTCAATAATGGCAGTACAGAACACCTTCTCCCGTTCACGTTTCTCGTCCTCCAAAAGCCGAGAATCGCATCTCTAGTCCACTCCTTTACTCTTAGCTACCAAAATGAAGGGCCAGAACGAGAACCACAGTATTCGTGGCCGGGAGGCTCAGGAGATCTTCACAATGCTTTGAAGCCCGTGATTGAAGCGGCAGCACACTCCTCAGAAGCTGAGTTAGAACTAATCAATCTCGTCCTCGGCGAGAGCACAGCAGTCCTAACTCTACTCCTCCCGGCTCTACATAAACTACGCCGGCTGTCCATGACATTTGGCGCATATAACGACGGCGGCGACGACGAGGACAAGTACGTGCTCGACAAATACCTATCACCCCTACTCCAACGTGCAGGTGCACGTCAAACACCATTCGATACCCATCCTGGCTTCACCGAGCTTACAGACATCATGATCAACGGCTACGGTAGAGAAAATTTCACTCGTCCAGACTCCCTCCTCGCTTGCTGCACGTTACCCGCTGTGGAGAGGATTTACGGCCACGGTCTGAGGAACGAACCGGAAGACGATGTGACTCGACTCATGGCCAAGCTCCCGACCAAGTCTTGGAATATCGTTTCGATCGAGCTCCGCCGCAGCAAGCTTCATCCGGCAGTTTTCTCAAAACTCCTCGCCGCTTGCAAGAAGCTGAAAACGCTCATCTACGAGCTCTATTGTACCTCCTGGGTCTGGGATCTCGTTCACATTCACGGGATCCGCGACGCGCTTGAGCCGCACGAAGAATGGATGGAGGAGTTGTGTCTAGTTCAAGAATACTCCTATGATTGCGAGACGGACGGTGAACTAGTGGCCCTATCTTTCAAGGCATTCAAGAGCCTCAAGCATCTCAAAGTCGCCGCCGTCTATCTCTTCGGTCATCAGAGCTCCTGCCCCATGTCCAGCACGCGTCTTGTTGGACGGTTGCCGGAGAGTTTGCACAAACTGCACATCACTTTTGGTGGGCATGTTCTCTCGCTTGTCTGGGTGGCTGATGCGCTCGAAGAGCTCCTCAGGTGGAGTGAGATGTCCGTTCCGAATCTGAAGGAGCTGGTCCTTGAGGGTGAATTTGAGGGGTGTGAGAATACTCAGGCCTTGCTGGATGGATTGGCACGCATCTTGCGGGTGGCGGATGCAAAGCATATCAAGACTGTTGTCTTGCATGTTTCGTTGCATGTTTCGGATGAGTGTGGCGTTGAGGAGAGGGCATGGGGAATTGATGAGAAGGTGCGATGGGGGGGGGGATTGCTCACAAATAATTTGTCGACGCAAAGAACAATGTTGAATGTTCGGCGTTAGCCATATATGGGGGTCCTCGGATCGAGCAGTGGGAACCCCGCGATGGAGGCGTTTCCATACCCCACCAGGTGCTTCCAGACGGCTTCTTCTGCATTGTGGACTCGTTCTGTAGCTTGTCTTTTTGAGTGCAGGCAGATTTATCCACTTCTATAGTGAGTATCACCACATTGAAAACTTGCGGTAACTTCTCAAATGCCCCAATCCGCTTCGTCCCCGCGAAGGCAGGCGACGTGTCACCCTTAGGCACGATAACCATTCGAACAGTGGAGGATGGTTCCCGGACAGGGAAGCCTCGCATCAAGCAGACCATCGCCCCAATCCTCCCTCTGACTTAATCAAGAGATAACCGCATCGGGTCTGCCGAGTTGATCATCGCTCCGAATACCTCTGGCCCCCCTTACACTGGCACGAAATGCACGACGAGACGTTTCTCATAACGGCTGGGACCGTTCGATTCCACACGAAGATTACAGGAGACATAGACGCTAAAGTTGGAGACTATATTGTCGTAGGCACAAGGGCGGTTCACACCTTCTCCAATCCGTTTGACGAGGAGGCGAGGTTCTTCCCACCTTCACGCCCACCTTTTACTGCAATTAACTCAAACTTCTGAGCGAACTTGCCGAACAGGGCAAGCCGATGACGAAGGGGACGAACGTGAAGGCCATGGCTTACTTTGCGACCATCCCTGCTACTTGAGCGATCATGGGTACACCAGGGATGTGTATCTTCGACGACACTATCACACTTTTCCACTTTGCAAAAGGCATAGAAGGGTTGGGGCTGTTCGGTATTCATCCAGGAAGTCGTAAGACAGCTACTGTACGAAGACAAGTCCCGGGAGAGGGTCTTCCTCCCTTGCCGGAATCACTAGCAATATCATGGATGAATTTGAGGTTATGACGGCGTCCTTATTGTTTGGCTTTTCATTAATTGCCGGTGAGGAGCTTATCAAGCAAGCATATCCGGTAGCCAGGCCTGGCTTTCTTTCAAACTTTGTAGGATTGACGCCTTGCAATCAGATCCACATCGAGCGTGTGCCCAACAACTCCCTTAGCGACAGCGTCAGCTTCCTCCATTCGCAAAAATATCCAACCATCCTTCAGAAAGGTTCCTCTACCAACCACCAACAATCAAACATGCTTTACTCGAAGAACATGACCGTCTTCGCTCTGATCAGCACTCTTGCGACCGTCGTCTTCGCCAGCCCCCTGGCCGAAGCAAAGCCTCGCGGGCCGAGTCAGTACGAAGCTTTTGTCAACACCTATCCAGGAGACCATTGCGATGGGCCCGTACTGAGTGTCCATGCTTCCGGCGCCGGCTTGAACCAATGCTATCCGTTCGACAGTGTGGGCTCGATCCAAGTTTCTGGAAGGTCTGTCTCTCCAATCTGACCCAGGAGTCGATAGTGCCAAGACTCATCTGTGTTTAGCGGCTGTCTTACCACGACCTGGAGCGGCACCGACTGTCGAGGATCTAGTTACCAGATCCCAGACAGTGACTGCCACTCCGTTCCTCTCGGCTCCGTGTCGGTCCAGTGCTGACTGACCACGGGGCGACACAAGCAATCTATGGCGTGGTGATGGTGGTGCAGAGGATCTAGAGGAGGTAGAGCATGCATTGCGGGCAATGTTTGGATGGTTTTGTTGGCAGCGTTCCGGTAGCGCTTTGGCGGGCGGCTGTGCTTGAGTCAGGGTATGCAACATACGCCATCGTCACACGTTTCTGCAATTGTTTTTAGTTGTCGCGTTCCGACATTCAATGAGAAATGGCATTCTTCATAGCTGGATTATAAGCTAACGCAGTGTGCAGGTCTAGATTGCCATTCCGGAACTCGGGAGCAGCGCTGTTATCGTTTTCTGGATTTTCAGCTGTCATCTATATACTATTTTGCCAACTTCCAAGACTTTAACCGATTCGCTGTCGTAAAACTACGGAACGTGACTTGGGCCACGTGACTTCTCAGTCCTACTACCCGCCTCAGTGCTGAGGTGGCCGCCCACTCGTCTGCTACGCTGACTCAACCGTATAAGAGGCACCCTGGGCACCGAAGGCCAGCGGCTTCACACGCAGCTCGCGCATGCTTACAACCAGCCCAGGTGTATTGACTGTTTTGTACGAGGCACTTTTTTGCTGCTGGATACTCGCTCCAGTCATCGGTAAGATGCTGACCCAGTAAGACCGCAGCTTACTAAGATAGAGCATCTTACACAGTCCAGTGACCCTCCGTCACTAGCACAAGGCTGAACCAGAGACATAAACGATCAACAGGCCCATAGGCTGCATATTTTGCAGAACAAAACATAGTCAAGAATCTTGAGAATGCATCCTCGACAATCGATCCCCGTTGGCGCTGCAAATGATCAAAGGTCCGAGACGGTCGCTTTGCCCTACCGACTCATCACCAAGCCGTCTGCCCATCCACCACCTTAAACAGCCCATTCTTCTTCTTCTCCATCGCCCACTTCTCAATCCAACCCTTCATCTTCTCCCTCGACTTAGCCGAGCCAACGTTAACCGTCGGGATGATCTTATCGATGCGCAGCGCACAGCAAAACATCGTCAGCTCGCGAAAGCTGCTGTGTTCGCTGTACGGCACGCCGAAGCAGCTAGACTCCCTCGTGCTGCCTCGTTGCGGCACCAGCTCGGCCATGGAGTATCGCGACTTCCAGTTCTCCGAGTGAAGCACCGTCTGCACGGCTGGGGACTCGACGAAGCGACTGTTCGGTGGCCGATAGTTCCACCCGGACGGCCGGAATCCGACGATTCGAGAGAAGTGGGGCTTGTAGCCGGTGAGGTAGTCCGCGAGGGTCTCGGCCCGAATTTCCATCAGCATCTGCATGTGGACCTGGGCTTCCAGGGGGTCGTTGGTTAAGCGAGCCATGAGCTCGGGATCGTCGAGACAGGCGCAGATCTTCTGCTTGTTTGGCGGTGCGTAGATCTTGCTGTTCAGAGCACGCGCGACGCCCAGGCAGATCCTCTCCTTGCCGATGCTGTACGTACCGACGATGACCAGAAGTCGCCCTCGGCTCTTCTTGCCGCTTTTGGTGTTGACCTTCATGGCGTCGATGTCGTCCTCGTCTGGCTCTTGTTTGATCAGGTCGGAGCTTTTTCTCACAAACTTGACCATGCCACTCCCGGCTCTTTCCTTCTTCGTCTGTTCCCAGTCATCGTTCTCATCGATCCGGTCCTTGCTTAAGCTGACGCACATATCTGCACAAGCTTTGATGACCTCTTCTTGGCTTGGGAATGCATACTTGGGTGTTAGATATGTCGTGTCGAGATAACAGACATCGATTCTTTGCTGCCGTATTTGCTTTTGAGTGACAAGGTCCATAACGTCGGGTCGTAGTAGAGGATGTTGAACATGGGCTGGACATGCTCGAAAGTCCCCACAGTGAAGCACTCTTTGCACCTTGGGATTCTTGCCCTTGCCTATGACCTTCTCGAAGAGGTACAAGGAGCTCCCAGGACAATGGTTGGCTGGTATCATCATGACCTCTACCCCTTCCGTTCCGGGTACTTCGACCTTTTGATCAAAGTCTAGGTCAACGACCCATTTCGGGTCGACGCGTAGCTGCTGACGAACCAGATTCGCTGTTACACGACTGCAGTAGATAGGACCATGGCACCATGACGATGTGAGTCCCACATAATGGTCACTGTGAAAGTGGCTGAGAAAATAGGCTTTGCAGCCCTCCACCGCTCCATATCGAAAGGCATCCACGCAGATGAAGAAGCCTGGCAAGATCTTGTAAAATGGACAGGTGCGTTGATACGCAGGTTTGCCGCGAGCTGCCATTTCTGCAGCGGCAGCAGTGGCCCAAGCAGCATCCTCGGCATGGGATGACATCAGCTTCGAAAAGACCGAAGAAGGTAACTTGTCTGACGATCCCAGAGTGAATGGATTCTCCTGACCGGGTTTCGCAATTGCAGCTCGCTGGAACCGCTTCGCTGTGGATATGCCATTTTCAAGCATCATCGATGACCCGGCCTTTATAGCTGGCTTGTGGTCAGGTAATGGCGTTGGTTTGCCATCCAAACAATTGTTGACGTGGAGAGAGGCTTCCTGCTAAGCATCAGACGGGTTGTCACTCGTATAGCATACATGGTGCCTTACAGTGTCTGTGATGCCGGAGAGGTTGACTGCGCAGATTGGACATGATGCTGCCCCTCGGGTCTGCGCCAACCGTTCGTCCTCTGTAGCCCTTTCCATCGAGCCCTCAGCTAATTCACCACGTTCCTCGTCCTCTAAACCCAGCTCGACCCTCCTCTGCTCCTCGATCCACCGCCGTTCAATATACTCTTCACCTTCCTCCGCGAACTCGTCATCTACAAAATCTTCGATGTTGTCAAATCCGTCATCCCCCCAGACACTGGTGGACTCTTGTTTTAACACTGGGACCTTAGGAAGGTTTAACGATTGATCCTCATTTTCGCAATTTGGCTCGGTTCCATGCCGTCCCGCTGCAACCGTACCGGCAGACTTCTCCGCCTCCCAATCGGAAACCCGAGGCCCTCCACTATCCTTTATTGTCGCTGCCACATCCTCGTCACTGTCCGAATCCTCGATGAAAGGACCTATCTTACGCTTGTCTTTTCCAGCGACAGCTTCTGACATAGGATGGGCGCAAAGACCTGAATCTGTAGCTTTGTCCGTGAGTTGTATTGTTGTACATTTCGACAGACCGAGTACTGGCTCTATGGAGCCAACAGGTGGAGGGGTACAGCCTTCTCTCTCTAGCATAACAGCTTCATTCTCAGCGATCGACGATCGCCCGGTACCGAGTCGTACCTCAGATGCACTATTGCTCTCCGAAATATCCCCTCTTTCCCCTGCTACAGAGACCGAGTCGAATCTCCGACGCTTGACCGATGCCCCGTTTTCGTGGTATCTAGAGCCCTCCAAATCCTGATCACGAGCTTTGCTATTGGTGAGTGACTGCTGAAATGGCCCCAGAGGATCGCCATACAGGTCGTCTGGGGTGGGAGACCGCGGTCTAGCGAAGCTCTCGTGGGTATCTGTAATGACTTCTCCAAAGAACAGAGTATTAACGTTTTCGCCACTGTCATTACCACAACCGTTGCCATTTGATCTTGCGGATAGTTCAGTCTTCTTAAAGAAGCTCAGAATGCTACCGTTCGGTATTCCCTTGGACTTCCCGTTGATAGTAGCAGGACTGGTGTTTGTTCGGCCGTTGCTCCTGGGTAGCGTTCTGGATCTCCCCAGTAAAGGCATTGGGGAGCTTGCCATGACAGAAGAGGTGTCAATGGACTTCCCCGACTCCCAATAACTTGTAGACGATGGAGGAGTTGGTGGTCGCCCTGTGGCAGGCTTGTAAGGTGTATGTAGAGTCACGTTTACATTCTCTCGAGGCTTGCGGAACATATCAGAGTGGATGCATCGGATTTGCACTCTGAATCATGACTGTATACCATTATGTACAAAGTACCTCAGGTAAAGTGGTCAAAGCGCGTCGCGTAAGGCCGAGGCTCCACCTTAGTAAGCACAAGTGGTCAAGGCACTGCGGTGAACGGTAGCGTCCTCACGTGCACTCGCGTGATACCTTAGTCAAGATTTCGGACGGTGACACATTTCCTCACACGGGGAGGCATGTCAGAACCATGGACCTCAAAGTCTTCAGAGACCCTTCTGTTCCTATACTACTGATCCATTGAAGTCCTCGGTGCCATGGATGGTGCACCGTCTGATAGTGGCAAGCGGCCTTCCAAGTACAGTCAGTCATTCCACATCCTAAAGTCCTTCTCAGTCCTGGGGATATCCTGCTAAATCCCGTAGAGAGAATCACCGCTCAACCCGAAAACCCGTTCGCAAAACTTATCCCTGAACAGTCCATCGCGATCATACTGTCATTCACCCTCGAATCTGGCGTCACACTGTACAATGTACCCATTGCATATAGCACCCGAGGCAAATTGTCTCCGAACAGGGACAATGCCATGGTCATCTGCCACGCTTTGACCGGGAGTGCAGATGTTGGCGATTGGTGGGGCCCTTTATTAGGTGGACCAGGCAGAGCATTTGACTGCACACGGTTCTTCGTGGTGTGCTTGAACAGCTTGGGAAGCCCTTACGGCAGTGCAAGTCCTGTCACTAGTAAAGATGGGGAGTCAAGTGTAGAGAGATATGGGCCCGAGTTCCCACTGACTACAATCAGGGATGATGTCAAGTACGTATGCTACGCTCTGCCCTCCAGGCGCTTCTTCAAGCGCTAACACAACCTCCTTAGCATACATAAGCTTATCTTGGATGATCTTGGTGTCAAGCAGATAGCTGCTGTAGTTGGAGGGTCCATGGGTGGAATGCTTGTTCTGGAATACGCATACTTCGGCAAAGACTATGTACGAACAATCGTCCCAATAGCCACGTCAAGTCGACATAGCGCATGGGGCATCAGCTGGGGCGAAGCGCAGCGGCAGAGTATTTACTCGGATCCCAAGTATGACGACGGGTACTACTCGTTCGACGACCCACCCACAACCGGACTCGGCGCCGCTCGTATGTCAGCGTTATTGACGTACCGAAGTCGCGACTCGTTCGAGGCGAGGTTTGGTAGGAACACACTAGACCCGTCTCGCCATCAAAATATCAATGGCGATCACCGTCCATCCACTCCATCGAACGAGCATTGGGCTTTGCACAATGATGGCCACAAAAACGCGCGTACATCGCGTCCAACGAGCATCCCTGGCACTCCAGAGACTGCGAATTGTCCAACAACCCCTGTCACTAATGGTGTCAACTTCACCGATCCGCAGTTCAGTGGCACTACCACGTTCACGCCGCTTCCACCACCGACGCCTCTCAATGAGCGCAGACGTGCAACCACATACTTCTCTGCTCAATCATACCTACGCTACCAAGGCGAGAAGTTTGTCAAGCGCTTCGACAGCAACTGTTACATTGCAATTACTCGAAAGCTCGACACGCACGACGTCTCACGGCATCGAGCGCCCACGGTGGCGGAGGCTTTGGCGAAGATCGAGCAGCCTACACTGGTACTCGGCATCGAAAGCGACGGACTCTTCACCTTCGCAGAGCAACAGGAGATAGCGGCAGGAATACCGAATGCAAAGTTAAGGACAATTGACAGCCCCGAAGGGCATGATGCGTTTTTGTTGCAGTTCGAACAGGTCAACAGTCATATACTGGAGTTCTTTAAAAAGGTCCTCCCGGATATCATGGAAGCGCCGGGGATAGAGGTTGGGAATGTAGACGGAGCTGATGGGGTCGATGGAGTGGGCAAGATGACGAAGAGTAGTACGTTTGGGGAGGCAGAGGTTGAGGATATCACGGCTTGGTAGTCACAATCGTGGTCACACTGAGTAGTCCTGTCAACTTGATGTACAAGTAGAGACGAGCGTAGAATGAATTAGCTGTTCTATAGTGATTATTTCAAGTGATCAAGTTGTCCGGGGGTTTGAGAAAGATATAGAGAAATCGAGCGATTATGAGCCATCCTTCATTCAATTGCTAATACATTACAGCAATTCCTAGAATGTTGGCTCCTCAGTTCGCTCAGAACTTTTTGCAACTTTTTTTTGAAAATCACACTCAAATTCAGTGTTTTGATGTTAAAATCACAATAAACAAATAGTTTGCATAAAA
>JAABUJ010001169.1_pt1 | contig 40396 bp, 34 predicted proteins | sample 5559131 | NCBI WGS metagenome assembly JAABUJ01 (sample SAMN10711875, study PRJNA513366) | rock metagenome | isolation source: Antarctica rocks | place: Antarctica: Victoria Land, Mt New Zealand nord | collected 2016-01-07 | reverse complement strand
CGCAAAGACGCCGGCGGCCCGGACCCCGGGGTCCGGGCCGCCGGCGTCTTTGCGTGGGCCTTTTTCAGCAATCGTCTTGATCGATCCGAGTGAGGGACCGGGTTCAGTTCCCGGCCTTCTTGAGCAGCCCCCGGTCGCGCATCCATTCCTCGCAGCGCTTCGGCCAGGTGGCATACGCCCGGTCGCTCGGCCGGATCCCGAAGCCGTGGCCGCCGGTCTCGTAGATGTGCAACTCGGCGGGGACTCCGGCCCGCTTCAGAGCCAGGTAATACTGGACCGTGCTGTCGAGGCTCCCCTTGTCGTCGGAGGCGACGACCAGGAAGCTCGGCGGCGTTTGCGAGGTGACCTGGATCTCCGGGACGATCTGGTCGGTCCCGCGCTTCAGGACGCCGCCGGGGTAGATCGGCACGGCGAAGTCGGGCTTGCAGCTGAGCTTGTCGGCGTCGTCGACCGGCTCGTACGCTCGCTTCTCGGAGGCCGTCGAGGCCCAGGCGGCGAGGTGTCCGCCGGCCGAGAAGCCGAGGATCCCGACCCGGGCGGGGTCGACCTCCCACTCCTTGGCGTGTGACCGGACCAGGCTCAGGGCGCGCTGGGCGTCCATCAGGGCCTGGGGCGGGGGCTGGTCGCGGGGCGTCCCCTCGCGGCGCGGGACGCGGTACTTCAGGACCGCCGCCGTCACACCGATCGAGTTCAGCCAGGTCGCGACCTGCTCGCCCTCGTGGTCCCAGGCCAGGTTGGTGTAGCCGCCGCCGGGGCAGACCACCACCGCCACCCCCGTCGCCTTGTCCCGGGGGGCGGGGTAGACCGACAGCGTGGGCGTCGAGACGTTGGTCAAGCTGGTGACGACCGTCCGTCCCCCACGCTCCTGCGTCTTGGCCTGCTCCGGGCCCACGGTTCCGGCCTCGCCCGGTGGCTTGCCGGGCCAGAGGTCGAGCCGGGTCGGGGCCGCCTCGTCCGCCGCTGTCGCCAGGGCCGCGCCGAACGCCAGCGCCAGCCCGAGACCCAGTCCGAAAACCTTCGTCTTCATCGATCGATCCTCCCGAGATCAGGGCCCGGCCCGCCTCGCCGGGGGGCCGATCCCCCGACCATACGCCGCCGGAGGCCCCGCGTCGACCGGCCGGTCCGGGCCCGATCGGGTCGGCAACCGAGCCGCCCGCCGGGCCCAGGGCACCAACAACCTCAAGCAGATCGGCCTGGCGCTGCACATCGACGAGAGCAGCACCGGCGGCGAGGTCGTCTCGGCCGACCAGTTCTGACCCGCCAGCCGCCCTCCCCGCCCGGTGGGGCAGGCCCGGGGCCCGAGCTCGTGACCGGGGCGTCTTCGGGCCTCGTCATTCCCCGGACGGGTCGGCGAGGTCCGGCCTGGCGGGCTTCTTCTCGGGCTCGGCCGGCTTGGCGGGCTCCTTCGAGGGCTCGGCGGGTCTGGCCGGCTCGATGAGCTTGAACGGCTCCTCGGCGGGCGTGGCCGCTCGGACTCGCCTGGGGGCGGGGGGGGCGTAAGCGGGGTAGTGAGGCATGGGGCGGAGATGATGGGCCCCGCGATCCTCGGGCTCCTCGACCCGGGCGACGAAGGTCAACGTCTTGAGGTGCTGGGAGTCGGGCGTGAGCGTCCCCAGTTCGGTCTCGACCTTCCACCAGGCGGGCACGAGGATCTTCCCGGCGACGGTCTCGCCCGAATTGGTCAGCACCGACCCCTCGCGCAGGGCCCCGCCCGGGACGACGATGAGCGGGTCGGCCGCCGGGTTGAGCTGGAACGACTTGATCTTGCCGGGCTTGATCTCGTAGAGCCCCAGCCTGCATTCGACCGCGACCGAAAGGAGCCAGAGCTTGCCCGTCACGATCTGGCCGTCGAACGTCTCGAACTTGACCGTCCATCGCTCGCCGTTCTGGCCCGGCATCATCATGCCGCCCATGCCTCCCCCCATGCCGCCCATGCCTCCGAATTGGGCCGGGCAAGGCCAGGGCGCGAGGACGACGACCAGGGCTCCGAGCCATCCCGTCCGGATCATTTCAGGTCCCCTTTCGCTGGCGATCGAGGCGGAGACGTGCGGCAACGGCCCATGATCCACCCGTGGGGCGGGGGATGCAAGGGTCCGATCAAAGATCGCCGATCGGCGATCAGCGATGCGCGAGGGCCGGGCGGGCGGCCCAGGCCATGACCTCGACGGCCCCGGGGAGAACCTCGATCGTCCAGGGGTCGGCCGAGCCCGGCTCGACCATGCCGCCGGGGTCGCCGTCGAGCTGGACGGGGACGGCTCCGGCGGCCTCGACCGTCACCCGCCGGACCCGCCGGTGGGCGATCCCAGGCCGGTCCAGGTGCAGCCCCCGGACGACCAGCCAGAGGTAATGCAGCGCCCGGAACGCGCCGGGGTCGCGGAAGACGACCAGGTCCAGCCAGCCGTCGTCGCCCCGGGCCGAGGGGGCGAACGGGAGCCCCAGGGCGTAGCGCGGGAGGTTGAAGACGAAGGCCGTGGTGCCGGCCAGAACCTCCTCGCGGCCGTCGGCCCCCTCGGTGGCCAGGCTCAGCAGGGGGAAACGGTAACCGAAGGTCGACCGGAGGACCGGCTCGACGTAGGCCCCCCGGTGGGTGGTCCTCGGGACGCCCGAATGGCCGACCCGGGCGGCGTGGTGCCGCGAGACGACGTCGGCGTCGAACCCGAAGCCCGCCATCAGGGCGAACCGCCGGCCGCCGGCAATCCCCAGGTCCAGCGCGACCGGGCGGCCCCCGACGATCCGCTCGGCCGCCCGCCTCGGGTTGCGCTCGAAGCCGAAGTGGCGGGCGAACAGGTTCTCGGTCCCGGCCGGGACCACGGCGATCGGCACGCCGGGCCGCTCGTTGATCAGCGCCGCGACGGTCCCGTCGCCGCCGACGGCCACCAGGCATCGGCACCGATCCAGGCCCGGGTCCGGAGCCGTCGAGGCGTCGACCAGCCCCTTCCGGCCGTCGAGCGTCCAGGCGACCCGCGGCTCCACGCCGAGCCGCTCCAGCTCGCCGGCCAGCCGGGCGACCGCCGCCCGCCCCTTGCCCCGTCCCGAGGCGGCGTTGGCCGCGATCCCGACCCAGCCCCCCGGCGGGGCCTCCACGGTCGCCGTCGGCGGGCTTGCCGGGACGTGCCCGACCCGGGCCCCCCACGACGCCCCGACCGCCGGCCCCCCTTCGAGATCGGCCCAGCTCCGCTCCACCATCCCGCCTCCCCTCGCTCGACCGGGCCGCCCGCGTGATCGATCGATGGGCGACAGAGCATGCTAAACCCCGCGACCCCGATCGGTCAATCCGCGGTCGCCCGGGGGCGTCGACGAGCGGCCCCGTGGCCCCCCCTTCGGCCGCCCTTGGGGGTTGTCGCAGGCCGTCCGGGGCGTTAGATTACTGACGGAGAGCGCCCGTCCCCAGCCCATATCGACCGGAACAGCTCGGGCCGGTTCGACGCCGAGCCCAGGACGCACCATGCTCGACCCCAAGGCGTCGCGATTCTACCAGGCCGCGCTCCAGAGCGGCCTGATCGACGAGTCGGGCCTGGACGCCTGCTGGGCGCTGATCCCCGACGAGAAGCGCACGGCCGACGCGATTGACCGCCGCCTTGCCCGCCAGGCGATCACCACCGGCCGGCTCACGCTCTGGCAGGCCCAGCAGATCCTGGCCGGCCGATCGACCGGCTATCGGATCGACAAGTACGTGCTGCTCGACCTGCTCGGCCGGGGCGGGATGGGGCGGGTTTACCTTGCCCAGGACGTCCGCCTGAATCGCCGGGTGGCCCTGAAGATCCTCTCACAGGAGCGGATGAACAACCCCCGGGCCATCACCCGGTTCCAGCGCGAGGCCAAGGTCGGCGCCCAGCTCCAGCACGAGAACCTGGTCCGGTTCTACGACGAGGGGGACGCCAATGGGGTCCGCTACCTCGTGATGGAGTACATCGAGGGCAAGAACGTCGGCCAGCTCATCACCGAGGCCGGCGCGATCCCCTGGCCGACCGCCGCCCGGCTGGCCCGGCAGGTCGCCCTGGGGCTGGACCACGCCCGGCTCAAGGAGCTGATCCACCGCGACGTCAACCCCTGCAACATCCTGGTCACCAAGGACGGCACGGCCAAGCTGACCGACCTCGGCCTGGCCATCGACCTCAACGACACCGACAACGTGACCCGCGACGGGGCCACCGTCGGGACCTTCGACTACGTCTCGCCCGAGCAGGCCCGGCACTCGCGGTCGGTCGACACCCGGGCCGACCTGTACTCGTTGGGTTGCACGATCTATCATATGGTTGCCGGTCGGGTGCCGTTCCCGGTCGCCAGCCTGCCCGAGAAGCTCTACGCCCACCAGCTCCACGACCCCGAGCCGCTCTCCGAGCTGGTCCCCGGGGTCCCCGAGGGGCTGGCCGAGGTCGTCCGGAAGATGATGCGGAAGCTTCCCGAGGACCGCTACCAGACCCCGATGGAGGCCGCCCAGGCGCTGGAGCCCTACGCGGTGGAGTCGGGCTGGACCACGACCCCGGCCGCCGCCCCGGCGACGAGGGCGGGGGCGGCCGCGGTCGCCTCGGGGCTCGCCGCCCGGCCGGCGTCGGCCGGGTTCACGCCCGCCCTGGGACCCGGCACCTGGGCGGCGTCGATGAACCTGGACCTCGGCCCCGCCGCCCCGTCGGGCCCGGCGCCCTCGGGTTCGAGCCCCGGGGCGGACACGTCGAACTCGGCGACCGCCATGGGCGTGGGCGTGGGCGACTCGTTCTTTCCGCTCGACCTCGGCCCCGACGAGCCGCTCAGCGAGGGGCTCAAGTCGGCCCCGAAGAAGCCCCGGGTGGCGGGGCCGGATCGCCCCGGGCCCCGGATCGGCCAGGTCGCGGCGGTGACCGCCGCGGTCCTGATCGCGGTGGCCGTCGTGGCCACGCTGGCGGTCCTCTCCCTGTCCGGCCCCGGCCTCGGCGTCAAGGGGGCCGGCAAGGGCCCGGCCGACCCCCGCAAGGCACCGAAGCCGCCGATGGCCCGGGGCGACATCGTCGTCCGGTTCCGCGACGGGTCGTCCGAGGCGGTCAAGGCCCTGCCCGACGCGATCTCGGCGGCGTCGAGCCGATCGGGCGCCGAGGTGATCCTGGCCGGCGGGACCACCTTCCGCCTGGCCAGCGACAGGCCGATCCGGGTCGCCGACGGCGGCGGCCTGACCCTCCGGGCGGCCGAGGGCGCCCGGCCCGTCCTGGAGCTGAAGCTCAAGGGGTCGCAGCCGATGTTCCTGGTCAACGCCAACCTCCGCCTGGTGGGCCTGACGGTGGTCGTCCGCTACGAGACTCCCTCCGAAGCCCCAGCATTCCAGGTCGAACGCGACCTGGTCCTGGAGCGCTGCACCTTCCGCGCGATCGGCCCGGCCCTGGGGTCGCGGTTCGCGCTGGCCGAGGGGCGGAAGGCGAGCGTCACCGGCTGCCTGTTCGAGGGGTTCGAGACGGCGCTGGAGGTCCAGGCCAACCCGGGGATGGCCGTCGGGCTGAAGCAGTCGATCTTCCTGTCCGCGAGGCCGGGGGACGAGGCGATCGGGCGGGCGGTCCGGGTCCGCTCGATGTTCGGCCAGGGGGCCGGGTGCCGGCTCTCGGCCGAGAATTGCTCGGTCCGGGCCGGGTCGTTCCTGGAGTCCGGGAACTTCAACCCGGCCTCGCCGCTGGAGGTCACGGCCACCGGCTCGGCGTTCCTGGTGAAGACCCTGCTGGCCTTCGAGGGCAACGAGCCGGCTCCGATCGCCAAGCCCGCCAAGGACTCCGCCCTCCTGTGGAAGGGGCGCGACAACCGCTATCAGGTCACCGGGGGCCCGTGGGCCAGCTTCCCCAAGGCCCCGGCCGACCTCGACGCCTGGGCCAAGCTGACCGAGGAGGCCGAGTCCAAGGTCGAGCCCCTGAAGCTCGCCAAGGAGCCGCCCGACCCCGCGACTCCCAAGGACTCTGCCCTGTTGGCCGAGGATGGCAAGCCCGTCGGGGCCGACCCGGGGATGGTCGGCCCGGGGTGACCGATCCGGCTCAAGGCGATCCGGGATCGAAAATGGTTGTAGGAGTGACGCAGTTGATGACTTATGTCCAGTAGGTGTTCGGCTCGTCTTCTTGCCTCATTGACGGCAGGCTGCCTATCTTATGCAGCGAGCAAAATGCACCTACTGGTCAAAGGCCATCAACTGCGTCACTCCTATAGCCATCACTCATGACCAGGCCAAGGAAATGCTTCCGGATCGCCTCTCAGCCCCGACCCTCGTCCCCCAGCAGGTGCCGGCTCGACTGGAGGATCCGGTTCTGGCGGGTCCGGGCGACGGCGGCGACGGGCTCGGCCTTGCCCTTGAGGTCGGCCAGGTTGGCCTGGCAGAAGGGGCATTCGACCACCTCGATGTGGAAGCTGAGGTAGCCGGCCAGGTCAGGGTCGAGCACGTCGAGCAGGAGGCTCCCGAGCTGCTGGCGGCTCGGGCAGGTCAGCCGGGCCCGCCGCCAGATCGCCCCGAGGCTGTGCAGGCCGGTCTCGCTCCGGTTCTGGCGGGCATCTTCGAGCTGCTCCCTCAACTCGGCGGAGTCCCTCAGCGCCTTCTCGACGCGGGCCAGGGTGCCGGGCGGGAGTTCGTCGAGCAGGTAGGCCCGGAGGGTCTCGAGGTCGATCGCGTGGTCGTCGGCGGACATCGATTCAGCCCTCGCCCAGGTGTTCGACGCTCAGGCCGGAGCGGCGGGCCATCTCCTTGAGCCGGCCGACGGTCTGGAACTTGTAGCTGGCGACGGCCTGCTCGGTCAGGCCGAGGTACTTGGCGACGTCCTTGTTGGCCCAGCCCTTGACGATCAAAAGCTCCAGGCAGCGGAGCCGGTCGAAGTCGCCCCGGGCCAGCCACTCGCGGACGAGCTGGCCCATCGACTCGGTGAGCAGCCGCTCCTCGGCCTCGCGGCGCTCGCCGCTCCGGGCGATGCTCGACGCCGGCCGGGCCCCGCCGGGGACCTCCTCCAGCGGCCGGCCGTGGTCGTCCGAGCCAAACTGGTCGATCGGCCGCCGGCCCTGCTTCCGGAGGTGGTCGGTCAGCTTGTGGGCGGCGATCGAGAACAGATACGCCTCCATGTCGCGCTTCTCGTCGTAATGCGGCAGGCTGGTGAGGAAGCCCACGAACGTCTCCTGGACCACATCCTCGCTGGCCGCCCGGTCGCGGAGCCGGCTGTCGACGAACGCGATCAGCCGCCCCTCGAACCGCTCGATCAGTTGCCGCCAGGCCCCGGCGTCTCCGTCGCGGACCTGGCGGATCAGGAGGGTCTCGGTGTCCGTCGTGGCCATCGGCTCGCCCTTCGGCCTTCGAGTGAGGTTCCGGGTTGTCGGGTTGATTCTAATCGACCCGGGGGCGACTCGCCTATGCCCCGATCCGTTTCATCCCGGGGGGCGGCTCACTGGAGGCTCTGGAGGATCAGGAGCGGGTCGAATCCCGGGTCTCGATCCGGCTCGGGCTCGGGCTCGACCCGGAGCCACGGTCGCCGCGCGGCCCGGTCATACTTCGCGACCGTTCGCGCGTCATATTCGGAATAGTTCACCCACGTCTTGCGCCGGTCCTTGTATTGGTCCAGCGCCGGCCCGGTCACGGTCCGATGTTGCCGGTCGAAGTGAGGGAGGTTGGCGAGGATCCGATCGCGGCGGTCGGCATGCCTGTTCGCCGTCCGCCGGTGGAGCGCCGCATCTCGCCAGATCGTTCGCGCCTCCCGCGAGGTGAACGCGAGCGTCGCCAGGCCCGCCAGCGACAGGGCCCCGACGAGGATTACCTTGTTCCGCCCCCGGCCGACGACCGCCAGAATCGCCGAGCCCAGCGCCGCCACGACCAGGGTGGCGACCGGGTCGGCCACCAGGAAGGGGACCGAGGCGCAACCCAACGCCGCGACTCCCACGGCGATCATCAGTTGCCGGATGGTGAAGCGGGGCATGGGCGGTTCACCGGGGCCTCGGGTTCTTCTCAAAGACGTAGGGTCGGCCGGTCGTCTACGCCTCGACCCGAAGGATCACGGAGAAATCCGGGTCTGGAGCCGGCTTGCCGGACGGCTCCAGGTCATCGAGCGGATGGGGGCCGACGATCGCGGGGGCCTCGGGCCACCGGGCCTTCCGATAGGAGCGGAAGAGCCAGACGCCGGCGGGGGCCATCACCGTCAGGACGAACGTCCAGGCCAGCTTGTCGTGCCGGTCCGCGAACTCGTCGGCCCGCCGGAGCATCAGCAGGCGGAACTCGCGGGTCCACATCCCGGCGAAGAGAATCAGGGAGCCGACCATCGTGACGAACACCAGGAAATCGGTCCCGCCGCGGGGCCCGAGGTTGTTGAGGAAGGCGAAGACCCACGCCGAGACGCCGACCATCCCGAGGATCTGGTGGAGCCGGAGCCTCGGGAACCCCGCCAAGAGCGACGCCAGCGCGAAGACCAGCCAGGGCACCACGGTCATCGCCGCGACGAGGTACATCGGGAAGATCACTTCATTCGCCACTTCCATCGGCATCGCCCCGGGATCTCAGAAGTCGAAGGCGTCGGCCTTGCCCGGCTTGGCCTCGGGCCAGTGGGCCGCGCGATACGACCCGAACAGCCAGGCCCCGACCGGAGGCAGGACGATCAGGAGAATCGCCCAGATCAGCTTGTCGTTCTGGCCGGGGAACGCGTCGTCGCGGAGCCGCATCAAAAAGGCGAACTGGCGGACCCAGGCGCGGCCGAAGAGCACCAGGGCAGACAGACCCAGCAGGAGCAAGATCGCCGGGACCAGCGGGACCGCGACGATCAGGAAGAGGGCCAGCAGCGCGAGCTGCCAGCCCTCGGCCCGCCCGAGCCGGTCGACGGTCCATCGATAGCCTTCGTTGAGTCGCTCGAACAAGGTCGGCCGCATGGGTCGGGACCTCCGGGATCCGGGTCAGTGTTCAGCTCAGAAACCGATAGGCCGCCGCGCCCGCGGCGCCCAGGCCGGCGAGGGAGGCCAGGCGGAGGCGGTTGGAGTAATAGCCCCGGGTCGCCTCGTCGGCCCGGATGTATCCGGTCAGCACGGCCAGGCAGGCCAGGGCCATTGCCAGGCCCCCGCCGAGCCGCTGCATCCGCTGGCTGGCCAGTTCGTGGCGGTACATCTCGACGTACCGGGCTTTCCGGGAAGCCGAGAAGTCGACCTTCTGGCCGGCGCGGTAGAGGGTGTAGAGGTCGTCCAGCCCCGGGATCTCCGGGGTCGCGGGGGACGCGGCCTCGGGGATGGCGTCGCCAACGGCCGGCTTGAAGTTTCGGGTGACCGGCTGGACGAAAGCGCCCTGCATCAGGGCGTCGACCTCGGCGGCGGGTAGCTTCCAGGTCGGCGGGACGTCGGCGGCGGTCCAGTCGGCGACCTCGCGTTCCAGGGTCTTCCGGAGATCCTGGCGGGCCCGGTCCTCGGAGGCCGAGAGCCGGCCGATCAGCACGCGGGAGCCGGCGGCGTCGGGGCGAGCCCTGGCCTCCTCCTCGATCTCCGATTTCGGGAACCACGAGGGGGCCGGCCGGGTCGGACGGATCGGGGACGTCCGCTTGGGCCGGGCCGGGTCGGCCTGGCGCCAGGGGACGATCGGGATCGACTCGGGCGGGCTCGGGGCCTTGGCCCTCCAGGGGGCCAGGGCAGTCTTGTAGACCTCCACCGGCGGGGGCGGGGGCGGGGGCGGGGGCGGCCCGGGGGATTCGGACAGGAGCCACGACGCGGCGACGGCCAGCAGAATGACGAGGGCGAGCTTTTTCATCGCGGTCCAATCCTTAGCCGAAGTTCCCGGTCCCGGGGCCTCCGTTGGTCGGAGGATGCGGGGCGAGGGGGGCCGGGTCCACATCAAGTCTTTCGCGTCGGCCGGGCATTTATTGATCGATCGCGACGCCGGACCGGTCCGGCTTCAGGCGACCCGGGGCCCTGACCGGCGGGCCGCCCGGGCGTACGCGGCGTACCGCGCCGCGGGCTCGCTCCAGGGGCTGGCGAGCTGGACCACGGCCGAGGCCAGGACCACCGCCGGGATGGCCAGCGGGTGCCGGTCGGGCGGGAAGAACAGGAAGGCCGGGATCGCCGCCATCAGGGTCGCCTTGGCCATCGGGAGAATCCGGAAGCGGGCCTTGCGGTCGCGGTCGGTCAGGGTCCACCAGTCGACCGCCAGGCCGGTCAGGCCGAAGAAGGCCGCGGAGCCCAGGAGGCCGGACGGCGAGAGGCCGGCCCCGAACGGCCGGAACCCGACCAGGACGCCCCCCGGATGGGTCGGCTCGACCAGCATCCAGCCGGCCAGGAGGGAGGCGAAGAGGCCCAGCAGGGCGCCCACGGCGAGCTGGATCATCCGGCGGGCGGTGAGGTCGCCCTCGCGCCCCTCGGCGGCTTTGTTGGCGGCCATGACGGTCCAGCTTCCCGCCAGGGTCAGGGCAAAGAGGAACCCCACGTCCTGCGGTCGGCGGGCCAGGTCGACCTGGAAGAGGCCGCCGGCCAGGAGGCTGAACAGGGCTGCCCAGGGCGCGGCCCAGAGCATCGAGCCGGCCAGCTCGGCGATCCGGAGCCGGCCCGTCGGGAGCGGGACCGGGGCCGGCGGCGGCTCGGGGGCCAGCGGGGCCGCCGCGATCAGCCGGACCCTCCGGGCCGGGGCCGGAGCGGGGACCGGCGCGGGTCGGGTCGGGGCCGGGCGACGGGCCGGGGCGGGCGAGGGCTGGCGGCGGGCCCAGGGGTTGTACGCGGCGGCCCGGGCGCGGGGGGGCCGGGCGTCGGGGCCGATGTAGTGGACCGGCTCCTCGTCGGTGATCCGGAGGACGTCATCCTCGGGCGGCCGGGGCCGGGACCGGGGCGCGGGGCCGGGCGAGGCGGCGGAGTTCTTGCCCTCGCCGATGAACCGGACGTCGCGGGCCCGGGGGGCATCGTCGGGCGGGAGGAGGTCGACCACCCGGCCCGGCCGGTGCGCCGGGTCCTTGGCCAGTGCCCTGCCGACGATGGCCTTGAACGGCTCGGGGAGCTGGGAGAGGTCGGGCCGGGTGGTCAGGTGCTTGATGAGGACCTCGCCGACGGTCTCCCCCTCGAAGGGGACCCGGCCGGTGATCATCTCGAAGAGGATCACGCCGGTCGCGTAGATGTCAATCGGCTTGTTGTACTTGCCGGTCGAGATCTCGGGGGCCATGTAGTGGCAGGTCCCGATGCTCTCGGAGTGGTTGCTGGCGGCCTCCGAGCTGATCATCTTGGAGAGGCCGTAGTCGCCGATCTTGACGACCCCCTCCTCCATGAAAAGGTTGGCCGGCTTGAGGTCGCGGTGGACGATCCCGTGGTCGTGGAGATAGGCCACGCCCTCGACCAGCCCCTTGAGCCAGGCGCGGACCTCGTGCGGGGGCATCCCGTCGGGGTACTGCGCCAGGACGTTGGCCAGGCTCGGGCCGGCGACGTACTCCATGATGACGAAGGTGTCGCCGGTCTCATTGGCCTTGATGTCGTGGATGGCCAGCAGGTTGGGGCACTTCAGGTTCATGCACTGGGCCACGCCCCGGCGCTCGATTTCGAGATTCCGGGTGATGAGCTTCAGCGCCACCTCCTTGCCGGAGTCGCTGGTGGCGTAGTAGACCTCGCCGAAGCCGCCCCGGCCGATGGCCCGCTTGATGGTGTAGCCTTCGAGCGGGCGGGCACCGGAACTGAAGGTGTACCGATGCTGCCCCTGGGGCGTGGTCCTGGGCATGTCGTGCGACCCCTCGAGCCCGTCGGGGCCCGACTCGATGGTGAGAAAGTCGATCGTCTGGTCCAGGATTTCGGGCATTTCTCGGGGCTTGGCGCTCATGACTGGTTCCACTCCCTTGCGTCCCGTCGTCCGGTCCCGTGGGGCCGGAAGGGCCGGGGATCGCGGTCCGCGTCAGACCGGAGACGTCCGGGACCCGAGCGGTTCGAGGCTGAAGGAGAATCCCTCGCCCAGGACGCTCGATTGCAGGGTCAGGGGGGCCCGGGCCGCGCAGGCCCGGCCGTCGACTTCGAATCCGCCGGTGGCCCGGCAGCAGAGGCCCGCCCCCTGGCGGTAGAGGACCGCCGGGTGGTCCAGCCCGGGCGCGGGGATGTGCGCCTGGCGGGACGAGCCCACGATGCACGTCTCGGCCATCAGGATCACGCCGTCCACGGCCAGCGGGAGCCGATGCCGGCTGACCACCCGGAGCCGGGCGGTCGAGCTGACCGGGCTGGGCTGGCGGAATTCCAGCTCCACCGTCGAGCCGAGCCGGATCACGTCGCCGTCGCGGAGTGGGGCGGTCTGGACCGCCCGGCCGTTGACGAAGGTCGGTTTGATCGCCCGGACGACGTACCCCTCGCCGTCGCGGGCGAGCGTGGCGTGCTGCCGGGACAGGTCGCCCACCAGCGGGACGTCGGCCACCGCGTCGGTCCCGGCCCGGCCGAGGATCACCTCGTCGTCCAGGCAGACCAGGTAGCCGCCCACGGCGTCGACCCAGAGCAGGAACCGGCCCCGAGGCCCGGGGGAGCCCGCCTCGGCCAGGGCCCGGGCCGGTGATGGGGCCGGTGCGACCGGGCGGGGGCGCGAGGGTTCGAAGGTCGTCGCCTGCTTCGCCTCGGCCGGGAAGCCGATCCGAAGGATGGAGGAGGCCGGCAAGTGGGGCGACGCCTCGGAATTCGCATTCAAGACGGCGGGGATCGTCCGGCCGCCTCGGCCGGGAAGGGTGGCCGAGGACGGGCCGATCGCCGCGATCTGCTGCCAGGCGCGGGTCCGGGCCTGCCGGGCCGAGGGGTGCTCGGGGACGACCTCCAGGACGGCGTCTGCGGCGGCCAGGGTCTCGGTCCACCGGCCCCCGGAGAGGGCGGCGTAGAGAGTCTCGACCTTGGGTCCGGCGGCCTTCTGGCGGGCCTCGACGTCGCCACGGGCCGAGGCCAGCGCGGCCCGGGCGGTCTCGCCGGCCAGGCGGTCGGCGCGGTCGAGCTGCTCGTGGGCCCGGCCGAACTCGCCGCGTCGGGCCTCGTCCAGGGCCGCCTTCCAGGCCTCGGCGACCTCGCGGGCCCGGCGGAGGGCCGGCCCGCCGATCTTGTCCTTGGCCAGGGCCTCGATCCGCTCGGCCACCCGCCCGGGCTCGCCGGCGTCGAGGTCGGCGCGGACCTCGGCGGCCACGCGGTCGGCCAGGCCGAGCCGGGTCGCGGCCAGCTCGTCGGGCGGGGCGCCCAGTCCTTCGGCGACCCGGAGGTCTTCCACGGCGCCGGCCAGGTCGTCGGCCTCGCCACGGCGGGCCGCCCGGGCGACCAGCTCCATGGCCAGCCGGCCTCGGAGCTGGACCGCGTGATGGTGGTCCGCCACGTCGGGCCGGGAGGCCAGGGCCAGGGCCTCATCGAAGCGACCCGAGCGGGCCGCCTCCTCCGCCTGCTTCAGTGCGATCCGCCGTTGTCCCAACATGGTTGACTTGCCGTCCGATGTGACCATGGGGAAAATCCAGACTCCCGCCACGTTCGAAAGGATGCCCGGCCTCGCCCGCTCCGCCGCCGCTCCGATCCGATCTGGTCCGTCATTCGTCGCGCCGGGGCGGTCGGTTCGATCGCGGCGGGACGGGAGGGGCCCCCGGCCGGCCGGTCCGGGCCGACCCGGGGGTCGAAGGGGCGGCGGGCCGGCCGGCCCGGAGGGGTTCTCCGGCCGGCCCGTCGGGTTGGTCTCGCGGGTCCGATCCGGTCCCGATCAGAGGCTCTTGTCCTCGCCGGCGGCCGGCTTGGAGGCGGCCGGGCCGAACTCGGCGTCCATTTCCCTCATGACGTCGCGGCCGGGCTCGACGATCACCGGGATGGACGAGTTGGAGAACGTACCTTCCAGCTCGGCGGTCCGGGCCATCACGTCGAGTCGCTTCTCCAGGTCGGCAACCGACGCCTTGGCCCGGGCCAGGGCGCTGTCGTCGAAGTTGAACTCGTTGCTCTCCTTGGTCGTCTGGATCATCTTGAGCCGGGCCTCGATGCCGGCGAGCTTGGTGAGCAGGGCCTGCTTGGTGGCGGCCATCTGCGAGAGCTGCTGGCGGGCGGCGACCACGGCCTTCTGCTTGGACTTGAGGGTCTCTTCCTTATCCTTGAGCAGCTCGCCGACCTGCTTGTAGTGGTCGAACCGCTGCTTCAGTTCGCCCTTGACCTCGTCGGCGGTGTAGGTGACGTTGCCGGCCAGCTTGAAGTCGCCGGTGTTCAGGCTGTCGCGGAGGGCGGTCAGGACCTTCTTCTCGGTCCCCAGGTTGGCCCGGATCGCGAGGATCTCGCGGTCCAGGTTCTCGACCTCGACGGTCCCCCGGGCGAGGTTCTCGATATTATCCTTGATCGCCGGCTCCAGGCTGGCGATCTCCTCGCGGGCCCGGTCGATCTCGAACTGGACCGGGACCGAGCTCTTGGCGTTGTCGCGGACCCGGTGGAAGGCGGTCCGGACGTAGCTCGGGGCCGACGTGCCGAACGCCATGTACAAGGCCCCGGCGCCCAGCGTGGCGCCCAGCAGGCCCTTCTTGATCATCGAGCAAGCCATGGTCGCACTCTCCTGAATGTGGAACGTTGTGATGCCCTTCGCCTGAGCGTCCGGCCTTCGGCGGGCTTCATTCCGCTCGCCTACATAGTGAATTCGGCCCCGCCCCCCTATTATTGATCTGCGAGCCCGATTTTCGCGACCCGGCAACCGGGCACTCTCAAAGTCGCCGCGAGGGGAGGCCCGGAGAGGCCGCCGGTCCCCCGGGTCCGGTTCTTTCCGGGACCCGGCCGGGGCATCCTTGCCTCGATGACTGGGGGAGATAGGTCGACCACCGCGAGTCCAATCATGCACGTCCCGCCCCGGAGCTACGGGTCCGCCAGGGCCCGGGCCCGCCATTCCTTCGTGGCCCGCCGTCTGGTCCTGCCAACGCAGACGTTCTTCCACACCGAGGGGCCGGGGGGCGTCCTGCTCCTGATCTGCTCGGCGGCGGCGCTGGCGGTGGCGAACTCCCCCTGGGGCGGGCCGTTCGAACGGTTCCTGGAGACGCCCCTGGCCCTGAAGGTGGGCTCCCGGGGGCTGGAGGGCGACCTCCGCGAGCTGATCAACGACGGCCTGATGACGCTGTTCTTCTACGTCGTCGGGCTGGAGATCAAGCGCGAGGTCTTCACCGGCCGGCTCTCCAGCCCGAGGCAGGCGGCCCTCCCGGTGGTCGGGGCGCTGGGGGGGATGGTGGTCCCGGCGCTGCTCTACGCGGCGTGCAACGCCGGGGGGGCGGGGGCCCGGGGGTGGGGGATCCCGATGGCGACGGACATCGCCTTCTCGGTCGGGGTCCTGATCCTGCTGGGCGACCGCGTGCCTTCATCGGTCCGGATCTTCCTGCTGGCGCTGGCGATCGTCGACGACATCGGGGCGATCCTGGTGATCGCCCTGTTCTACTCGACGGGGATCTCCTGGCACGCCCTGGGGGCGGCGGCGGGGATCCTGGCGGTGATCGTGGCGATGATCCGGGGCGGGGTCCGGTCGCCCCATGCGTATTTGGTGGCGAGTCTGGCGTTCTGGGCGGCGATGCTGGGCTCGGGGGTCCATGCGACGCTGGCCGGGGTGATCCTGGGGGCGACGACCCCGATCCGCCCCTGGTTCAGCCTGGATTCGTTCCAGAGGTCGGCCGGGAAGCTGCTCCGGCGGTTCCGCCGGTCGCTGGAACTGGGTGACTTCGACCGGTCCGAGGCGATCATGGGCCAGGTGGAGGAGCTGAGCCGGGGGACCGAGTCGCCGCTGGATCGTCGGCTCCGGCAGGTCTGCCCGTGGTCGAGCTACGCGGTCCTCCCGCTGTTCGCGCTGGCGAACTCGGGAGTCGCGCTGGACTCCGGGTCGCTGGCCCGGGCCAGTTCGAGCGGGATCACCTGGGGGATCCTGCTGGGGCTGGTCGTCGGCAAGCCGCTGGGGATCGTCGGCTTCGCCTGGCTGGCCGCCAGGCTCCGGGTCGCCGCGCCGCCGGAGGGGGCGACCTGGGGACAGGTCGCGGGGGTGGGGATGGTGGCCGGGATCGGCTTCACGGTCTCGCTGTTCGTCAGCGGCCTGGCCTTCGGCGACCCCCGGCAGGTCGCCGACGCCAAGATCGGAATCCTGGTCGCCTCGGCCCTGGCCGGGGTCTTGGGGTTCGCGTTCCTCAACTGGAACCAGAGATTTCACCGCCAAGACGCCAAGGCAAGCGAGAGAGAAGAGTGAAAGGAAAAGAGAGTGAAATCCTTCGTCTCTATCTTCTCTCTTCCCCTCTCTCTGAACTCGGCGTCCTTGGCGTCTTGGCGGTGAAAATCTTCCGTCTTCCGTCTTCTGTCAAATTCAGTTCCCGATCTTGCCATCGGGCCCTTGGTCGGCCAGGCTGGCGACGAGTTTGCCCAGCGCGAGGGTTTCGAGCTGACGGACGCGCTCACGGGTCAGCCCGAGGTTCTCGCCGATCTCGCGGAGGGTCATGGGGGCGTAGGGCTCCAGGCCGAACCGCATCCGGATCACGGCGGCCTCGCGGTCGTCGAGCTGGCCGATCCGGGCGAAGATCCGCTCCAGGTCGTCGGCCTCGCCCAGGACGTCGTCGGGGGGGCGGATCCGCTCGTCGGTCAGGACGTCGTCGAGGACAAAGCCGCCCTCGTCATCGGGCCCTTCGGGGCGGGGGGTCAGGTTGTTGACCTTGATCGCCTTGGCCACGATCCCGACCTTCTTCTTGGAGAGCCGGAGCGCCTTGCCGATTTCCTCGGGCGTGGGGGTCCGGCCGAGGCGTTCGGTCAACACCACGGAGACCCTCCGCCACTTCGAGAGCAGGCTGACCATGTACGCCGGGAGCCGGATCGGCTTGCCGTTGTTCATCACCGAGCGGCGGATCGACTGCTTGATCCAGTAGCTCGCGTAGGTGCTGAACCGGGTTTCCATCCCGCCGTCGTACCCCTCGACGGCCCGCATCAGGCCCAGGTTCCCCTCCTCGATCAGGTCCTCCAGCGAGATGCCCTTGTTGAGATAGCCCCGGGCGATGTTGACGACCAGGCGGAGGTTGGCCTTGACCATGTGCTCGCGGGCGTACGGGTCCCCTTCGGCCACCCGCGCGGACAGCGTCCGCTCCTCCTCGGCCGAGAGCAGCGGCGTGGCGTTGATGTCGTGCAGGTAGATCTGCAAGGGCGAGTGCGAATTCATGTCGCGACGGGCCGCTCGGGGCGTCATCGGTGGTCCTCCTGATGGTGCGTCGTCGGACCCCGCCCGGCCGCGTCGTCGCGTCCCGGGGGTCGGTCCCGCTCGGCCGTTCCGGGCCCGGGCCCGGGCGGATGCAGACTTGCATCGGGCCCGCAAGGGGAACCTAGGACGCGGTTGGAGGGCTGTCAACTTCCGGGATGTCGACTCGCCCCGGGCCCGAGGCTTCCCCGCTCATCGGCGGGCTGGGGAGGCCATCCGCGACTGATAATAGGCGGCCTGCTCGTGGTTGCCCCGGGTTTCGTAGTCGCTCACCAGCAGGGAGCATGTTTCGCGATGGCCGGGGTGTTCGTTGAGGATCTTTTCAGCCCATTTCAGGCCCTCCTGATCGTACCCGTGGGCGAACATCCAGCGGGCGAGCCGGGCCTGGATGCCGGCGTCGTCCGGGGAGGCGTCGATCCGTTCGCGGAGGGCGTCCATCCCGTCGAGGTCGACCTTGAGGAGGTCCATCGCCTCCTGCTCCTGGCGGGCCTCGGCGGGGCGGCCGAGTCGGCCCAGGGCGATCCTCCGGTTGTGGCGCGGGGCGGGGTCGAAGGGGCGGAGGGCGATGGCCCGGTCGAGGTGGCCGAGGGCCCCGGCCTCGTCGCCCCGGAGCCGGGCGAACCGCGAGGTCGTCCTCGGAATATCCGAGGGCCTGGCCCGGAGCATCCCGTCGACGAGGTCGCGGCGGCGTCCCAGGGCGAGCGCGGCCTTGGCGTGGAGGAAGTGGGCCTCGGCCGATCGGGGCCGCTGGCGGAGCCAGCGTTCGGTCGCTTTCAGGGCGACGCCGTGGCGGCTATCGGCAAGGGCACGGCGAGCGTCCCGCGCGGCGTGCCAGGCCGGCCACTCCCGGACGGCATATCCAGCCGAGGCCAGCAGGCTCAGGGCGATGAATCCGGCGACGGCCGCCTTCCGAGGCCGAGAGATCGGGGGAAGGGCCATCGATCTTGAACTTCCCGGACGACGACGCCCCGCCCCCCGTGCGATCGGGGGGCGGGGCGGACGCGGATCAAGTGACTTGGTTTTGTTCGACTCCACCTTCGGAGGGGCGTATCAGTCCAGGTCGAACGGGATTGTATTCTGACCCTTCTTGATGCTGGCGGTCAGGCCCGAGGTGCTCGGGTCCTCGTACTTGACCGGGATGAGCGACTCGGGCTTGCTCGCCGAGGCGCTGTCTCTCGCGGCTTGCGGGTTGGCCATGAGGTCGGGGCCCGGCTTGCGCGAGATGATGGATACGTTGTAATCGCCGAGTCGGGCGCCATCGCCCGGCTCGACGGTTTGTATCGTATAGGAACCGTCCCCGCCGATCTCGCCGGTGGCGATCGTCCCCTTGGACTTATCCACGGGGTGGAAGGTGATGTTCCCTCCGGAGAGGGGCTGCCCCTTGAGGCTGACTCTGCCGGAGACCTGGCCCGCCGGCGGCCCCGCTTCCGACCCGCAGCCCGAGAGGGTCAGGCCCCAGAGGCAGGCCACGATCAGCAAGGCGGGGTGGACTTTGGCTTTTTCCATCAGGATCCATTTCATACGCCGTGACCCCTCCTCTGAGTTCAGTAGCTTGAAGCGTCAATGATCTCGCCATAGCTGCGGGTGCTGAGCGCCTGGTAGACGGCCAGGTTGATCGAGGTCTTGATGTAGTGGACCGAGCCGTCGGCGAAGGCAAAGTTGGCGCCGCCCGGGTGCTTGCTCCGGAAGCTGTAGGTGTTGGTCCAGGTGGTATAGAGTGGGGCGTTCTTCGCCGCGTAATTCAGGGGCAGGACCGTCGAGCCGATCGATTGGTTGGCGTGGGTCCAGGCATTCCACTGCGAGGCGTTCATGACCTGCTCGCCGAAGATGAACGTGTTGGACAGGCCGTCGGTCACGCCGCTGATCTTCACGAACGGCCCGTTCCGGAGGATGATGCCCGTTCCCCCGGTGTTGGTTCCGTTGACGTTCTCGCCCAGAACGGGTTGCGTGCAAGGGTAGGCGGGAGTCCCGCTCAGGCAGTTGTTGCCCAGGCTGCCGAGGTAGGAGGTTCCGGCCGCCAGGATGTTGGTGAGCTCGTCGGCGTTGATGGAGTCGGTGCTCGGGCTGGGATCGGAGGGGCAGATCAACGTATTGAGGGGCGTCCTGTAGACCGTCGAATTCCCCACCGACCAGATCAAGCTGAAATTGTTGGCGTTGTAGAGCGTCTGCTGCTCGAAGTAGGGCAGCATCAGGACGAACGCGCTCGCGTTATTACCCAGGGTCGTCGTCGGCTTGGTGTCGTTATACAGGCCACTCGGGAAGGTGCCGATGACGTCGTGATAGTTCTGGGCCGAGATCGCCAGTTGCTTCAGGTTGTTAACGCACTGGGCGCGGCGGCCGGCCTCGCGGGCCGCCTGGACCGCCGGCAGGAGCAACGCGATCAGGACCGCGATGATGGCGATCACCACCAGCAACTCGATCAGCGTGAAAGCACTTCGCCGCTTCATGACGAGCCTCGGGCAAGGGGATGGTATGGGATGGAATCGAGGGCGAGACCAGAAATAGTCTCGCCTCAAGAATGACGGCAATTCTCCTCTTTAACAAGAACAAAACCACGGCATTCGCGAATTATTTGAACCTTCACGCCCGCCCGAACTCACGGTTGAACTCGACAACCGGGGGGATCGGACGATCGGGCGAGGGGAGATTCTTCCGGCGAGGGCTCGGGAGCCACTTTCTGGCCGGTGCATCGGATGGCCGAGACCGGCCGGCCTCGCCGCCCGGTCAATGCCCTTCGGAGGCCCGGGCGACCTCGGCGTCGGGGGCCCAGTTGGCCTCGGCGCGGAGCAGGGCGGCCACGCCGCCGGCGCGGGCCAGGGGGTCGGGGCCGTCGGACCGACGGAGCAGGTGGGCGGGGACCTTGTGCCGGAGGGCCATCCGGAGAATCTCCTGGGTCGCGTTGATCGACTGGCAGGGGCCCTGGCAGTAGAGGCAGGTGATGGAGGGGGCCCCGAAGCGGTAGCCGCACGACTCGCAGCGTGCCCCGGGGAGGTCGCGGCGGGAGCCGATGACGACCTGCGTGGCCCGGCCTTGCTGGAGGGCGTCGAGGACGTCGGTCGGGCCGTCGGCGACGTGGTAATGCTCCTTCCAGCGGCTCTCCAGCTCGCCGAGGAGCTGCCGGTCGCGGTCGACGTGCCACTTCTCGATCACGCGGGCGACCTCGGCGGCGACCTCGGCGTCGGTCCCGGTCGTGACGTGGGCGGAGTGCTCGACGACGGCGGCTTGCAGCTCCTTGGGCAGGAGCCGGGCCAGCGGCCCGGTGATCTGCGGCTGGCCCAGCAGGATCAGGCCGGTGAATCGCCCGGTGTGCCACTGGTCGTCGATCCGCTCGGCGACTTCCTGGAGAAACTTGTCTTCGTCGGTCCCGTGGAGCCGCTCGTGCTGGGTCTTGGCGAACCGCTTCTTGTAGGTGAAGCGGGGCTTGTCGCGCTGGATGTCGTCGCCAGCGTCCTCGCGTTCGAGGTGGCGGACCGGCTCGACGGCCCCGGCATAAGCTTCGAAGAGGTGGGCGCGGTCGGAGCAGGCGCGGGCGACCAGATAAACCGGCTCGCCGAACCAGCGTTCGAGCAGGGGGAGGACGAACGGCTCCTCGTCGATGACCAGGAGGTTCTCGACGGGGAAGTGGAGCGGGACGCTGTGCAGGAGCCCGCGCGAGGCGCCCGAGAAGACGGCCAGGCCCTTGATCCGGGGGTCGTCCTGGGAGCGAACCGCCCGCCGGATGGCCTCGATGTTGGCGTCGAGCTGGTGGCGGGCCTCGGCCTCGGTGAGCGCCTTGCCGGCGGCCCGGGCCTGGTTCTTGAGGTGGAGCTCGACGTGGTTCGAGAAGCCGTCCTTGACCGTCATGTCGGCGTAGGCGCTGACGACGTAGTCGCGGCGGTCGGGCGTGTCCAACAGGATCTCGATTTCCTGGCGAGTCAGGGGCATCATCGCGTGGTCTCTCCGATCCAAGCTCGACCGGCTACGGTCGGGCCGCCTCCGGGCGCGGTCGCGGCACGTCGCCGTGGGACTTTCCGGGGGCGACCGCCTCGGGGCGGCACCGTTGGTCTACACGGAAGATTCACGGCAAGAACGATGCCGCCCGAGGGACGATCGCCATGACCCCGACCCGACCCGAGATCGCCGACGCCGCCCGGGTGGCGCTGACCCTCCGTCCGCCCAGCCGCCCGGTGATGTTTCAGCGCTGGGACCACCTTTTGTTCCTGCACTGGGAGGTCCCGGCCGAGGCGATCGGCCGGCTCCTGCCCCCGGGCCTGGAGGTGGACCTGTTCGAAGGCCGGGCCTACGTCGGGCTGGTCCCGTTCACGATGAGGGGGATCCGCCCGGCCGGGCTCCCGAGCGTCCGGGGGCTCTCGGACTTCCACGAGACCAACGTCCGGACCTACGTCCACGCCCGGGGCCGCGAGCCGGGCGTCTGGTTCTTCAGCCTCGACGCGGCCAACGTCGTCGGGGCGGCGCTAGGGCGGTCGTGGTTCCGGCTCCCGTACTTCTTCGCCCGGATGCGGCTGGGCGTGGTGGAGTCGCCGGGCGGAATCCGGCTCTCGTACGAATCGAAACGGATCTATCCCGGCCCGGTCCCGGCGACGAGCCGGATCGAGGCCGAGGTCGTCGGGCCGGTGGCCCCTGCCTCGGTCGGGTCGCTTGAATACTTCCTGGCCGAGCGCTACCTGCTGTACTCGGCCGCTCGGGGGGGCGGGCTGTTCACGGGCCGGGTCCACCACTCGCCCTATCCGCTCCAGGTGGCCGAAGTCCGCTCGCTGGAGGAGTCGCTGCTGGCCGCCTCGAAGATCGACCGCCCCGACACGACGCCCCTGGCCCATTACGCCCGGGGCGTGAGCGTCGAGGTCTTCGGGCTGGAGCGGGCGGAGGCCGGGTTGATCGGGCCGGAGATCAGGAGAAGGTGACGCCGAGTGGCTCCCTGCCGTTGTGGGGCGTGCCGAGCGCGACCGAGGCGGTGCCCGAGCCGGTCGCCTGGGTGTACGATCCGGTCCCGCCGATGACCCGGTAGTGGGTCGAGCCCGAGGTGGTCGCCGTCGCGATCGGGCTGTCGCCGACGAGGAGCAGCTTGCCGTGCTTGGTCTCGAGGGTCACGCTGAGGGACGGGTTGTCGACCCGGGTCGAATACTGCAAGGTTGCGTGGCCGACCGGGTTGAGGTCGCCCGACCCTTTGACGGTCAGGTGGTTCCCCTGAATCTGGCCCGTCGCGTGGATCGTGCCCGAGAGGGCGACCGTCACCGGGGCGACGTGGGCCGGCGGCCTGCCGCCGTGATGAGCCCCCGACGCCGAGAGCAGCATCAGCGATTCGAGCGATTCCAGCTCCGGACGCCTGCGCGTGGACTTCTTCACCTGACGACTCCTTCCCTGAAACCGGAGGCGATGGCGTGCGATGCCGCGCGCCGAGTGGGACGCCGGGCCGGGGCCCGGCTCATCCCTTTTCGGCAACGCGGGGCGGGCGGTTTGAGGGGCCCGAGGCGCGATCGGGGCGAGCCGATCGGGTCGCGCCGGTTGAGGAAGGTCGGAGGGCCCCCGCTGGATCAGCGGTCGCCCAGGAGTCGGCCCAAGAAGCGCCCGAGTCGCCCGGGTTCGTCTCGGGTCGGGTCGGGCTCGTCCCGGCGTCCCCGCTCCTCTCTCGCCTGGCGCGGGGACGGGTTGACGAAGTTGAGGTGGAGCAGGAACGTGAACTGATCGCGCGACTCAAAGTGGTAGTAGCCGCCTCCGACCTGGAAGAAGGCGTGCTTGCCGGCCTCGTAGGTCAGGAACGGGAAGGCGAGATACTCGGCGGCCTTGCCGGACTGGAAGAACAGGTCGTCCTCGATCCCGATCGTGAACTTCTCGTTGATCTTGTAGAACAGGTCGAGGTTGAACTCCGGCCGCCAGGAGCCGAAGATCCGGTCGCCCGGCCCGGCGGCCGACCCCGCCGACATCGAGGCCGGCCCGGGGCGAAAGCCGCCGATCAAGGCCCGGTTGGCGCCGAGGAAGATCAGGCTGCTGAACCTCGACTCCTCCTCGGGCTTCCATCCGAGGACGTAAACGGCCGAGCCGCCGACGAAGCCGCTCCGGAGGTAGAGGTCGGGCGAGACCTGGTAGCCGTGGACCCAGTTCCGCCGCCGGCCGACGCCGAGCGTCCGCTGGTAAAACGGGGTGAGGATCTCCAGCCGGCCGTCGAAGTACGACAGGTCGAGCTCGGCGGACCGCCAATCGGCGAAGGTGTACTCGTACTCGATCACCTGGAGAGTCGGGGCGTTGCCGGTGCTCGGGTTGAGCAGGTAGTTCAGTTCGTTGGCGTACTTGCGGTCGCCCAGGGGGCGGGTGAGGTCGAAGAAGACAGGTTCGCCGATCTCGGGCACGCGGGGCCGTCGCGATCGATCGCCGGGGTCGAGGCCCACGGCCCGGTCGAAGAGACGCTGGAGCCGGGCCGGGTTGATCGCGTCGAAGATCGGGTCGAGCCGCCCCGGCTCCTCCGCCGCGTCGTCCCCCTGATCGGCCCGGCCGGACCGTTCATCGAGCCCCTCGCCGAAGCCGGGACGGCCGATCCCCGAGGGATCCGGCATCCCCGCCGGGAGGCTCGTCTCCCGCGCATCGAGCCGGGTCATCGCGGCGAGTACCAGCCATCCGCCCGCGACGAGGGCGAGCATTCGGTCTCGTCCGGTCCTGGGCATCCGGGGCCTCGGGTCGAATGAGGGGATCGCCCGAGGGCAGTGACGATCTTATCGGCCGCGCCGGTCGCGTGGTTGAGCCGGGCGGCTCCCCCGCGGCGGTTGCCGGGAAATCCGCCCGGGATGCCCCCCGGCCGGAACGAACCCGGGGACGCCCCCCGGAGGCGGGAAACCTCCCGAGGGCGTCCCAGGTCCTGTTCGAGATCGGACGTCCGGCGGCTACTTGTGGAGCATCTTCGCGCCCGCGAAGACCCCGATGGCCCCGAGCACGCCCCCGCCGCAGAGCAGATAGGCCAGGGAATATTGCATGGCCCCGAAGAGAATCGGCATCTGGTCGATGTATTGCATCTTCGTCACCCGTGGGCTGGGAATGAGATCGACTTGAGCGAGCACTGACGTCCGGGAGTGGGGAGCAAACGGGATGCCAACCCCGGCGAGATCAAAGCTCCGACGATGACCCGGGCGCCTGGCCGGTCTGCGCGGGATCTGCTGGCCACGGGTAGATAGGGAAATTGCGGCACTGCCGAATTTTGATAGAATACTTGCTTGCTATTGGAGCTCGGCCAGTTGGTCGGGCTCTTCTTTCGAGGGCCTTCCCGGAAATATCGGGAAAAAGCTCCGTACCTCAAGCGGCTCCGATTGAGGTCGCCATCATCTCCGATGGCTGGAATGCTTGCGACTCGGATTGGGCGGGGAGAAGACCCTGGGATAGTTCGCTCACCCGGTTAACGGTCAGGTAGGAATCGTAGACGAGTAGCAAGTACTCGTCATCTATGATCGAACTGTCTACCGCATCCACCCCGAAGCTGAACGAGCTAACGGGGTCGCGGGAAAGGCCGACAGGATTGCGAATGGCTCTGTCTGCAAAGTCCTTCATAAAGCAGAGCTTTTCGCTCGTGAGAATGAAGAGGTGGCCCTGAGCGCTAAGGATGGTGTAGGGAGTTCCATTCAGCTTGTCGAAGGCCATCCCTGTGAACGCGAAGGTCCGGACGTCGGCGGTGAAATAGACCGTACCGTCCATTGCGAGGAGGGCTAGGGCGTAAGGATACCCAGGCCTATTGAGCGGGCACAGGCTCACGATATCCGCGTCCTCCCCGGTTCGAGGATTCTTCTTACTCATCACCTCGAACTCGCCGCGCTCGCCGCCGGGGCCGAGGCGGATCAAGGCGATCCCACCATCCCGGCACGCCGTGGCGAACAATTCTTGCCCACTTTCGCTCGGCCCTACCTGGACGGTCTGGTAGAAATAGGGGTCCGCTCCGGGGGATATCAGGGTCGTGGGAATGAAACGACCATCATCCGAAGGCGAGATGATGAGAAGTCCCTCGCTGCCCCTAGGGGCGACTATCCTCCCCGACTCGCTCGCGATGACCCCGTGCGCGCCGCCTTCCAAGACAACCGGCCCGACCCCGGGTATCCATTCCTGGACAATCACCTCCGAGCGGTTGCTCACCGCCATTAGCTTATCGGTGAAGGCGGCGCCGTTGATCGCCTCGCCCGAGCCGGCGACATTGGAGGGCGAGTCTAGCACCCCTCGATCCGGGTCTACCCAAAAGAGCCTGCCCATCTCAGTCCCCAGGCAGAGCTTGTTCGGGAAAGACCCTCGGCCCGCCCAAGTCACGGGTTCTGGTGCGAGCATCTTGGCCGTTCGGGCAAATAGGATCTCTCTCGCCATTAGCCCTGGCCCCCATCCAATTTGCCTACGTGCCTCGCCGTCTTGAGCCGGCTCGCCTTGCTGGCCGAGAGTATTCGCCGCTCGACCATCCGATCGAAAACCTTTTGGGGCGGACAACAGCCCTGCTTCGCCCGATTCTCCGCCCCCTTCGGCCGCCTATCGTCATGCTTCGAGCGGATCGGCCAGAGGGGGTGGCCATGCCAGGGGTCCTCGGGACGTCCTTCAGCCCAGAAGCGAGCGATGTATTCGTGTTTGTCCCCCAACTCCAACAGTTGGCGATTACCAGGATCGCCCAAAATCCTCAAACCGTATAGGTCTCCATCCTCGTCCCTCAGTTCGTGGAAATCCGCCATGTCGAACACCTGGAATTCCTCCGGGCGGGTCAAGGCACGCAGCCAGCGGCTGTCTGACGACCGACCGGCGCCGTGATGCTTTGGGGTGAAGCAGTATCTGAGGTGACCGCGCTCCGTGACGTGATCGTGGATATCCTTCTCTGTGCAGACGTCCATCGAAATTCCCGCCCCATGCCCGTTAGAGTTGCCGGTCTGGTAGATCATAGCAATTCGGGTCGATCACTGCTGCGTAAGTGAGCCGCAGTCGGTGCGTCTTCGGGGACCCTGGCCTGCCACCCATAATGTTATCTGCCTTCCATTCAGATCCCGGCCGCCTCCGGCACCTCGGCGAACCACGGGTAGATCGCCGGCAGGACCAGCGCCGTCAGGAGGGTTGAAGTGACCAGGCCGCCGATGACCACGGTGGCCAGGGGCCGCTGGATCTCGGCCCCGGGAGTGGTGGAGAGGGCCATCGGGATGAAGCCGAAGCCGGCCACCAGGGCGGTCATCAGGATCGGCCGGAGCCGGACCAGCGCGGCCTCCCGGGCGGCGGCGTGGGGCTCGACGCCCTCGACGTGGAGGTGCTCCACCGAGCTGACCCAGACCAGGCCGTTGAGCACGGCCACCCCGAAGAGGGCGATGAAGCCCACGCCCGCCGAGATCGAGAACGGCAGCCCCCGGGCCGCCAGGGCGAAGACCCCGCCGGTGGCGGCCATCGGCACCGCCAGGTAGATCAGGGCGGCCAGGCGGAGCGACCCGAAAGTGCTGTAGAGCAGCAGGAAGATCAGCAGCAGCGCGATCGGGACCACGATCATCAGCCGCCGGGTCGCCGTCTGGAGGTGCTCGAACTGGCCGCCCCAGCGGATCAGGTAGCCGGGCGTCGTGGGGACCTCGCGGTCGATCGCGGCCTGGGCCTCGGCGACGAAGCCGGCGATGTCGCGGCCCCGAACATTGACGCCCACCACGGCCCGGCGCTGGACGTTCTCGCGCTCGATCTCGTTGGGGCCCTCCTCCATCGCGACCTCGGCCAGGTCGCGCAGGGGGATCGGCCGGCCCTTGGGGTCGACGACCCGGATCGAGCCGATCCGCTCGGGGTCCTCGCGCCACGAGGCGGGCAGGCGGACCTGGATCGCGTACCGCTTCTGCCCCTCGAACAGCGTGCCGACGGTCGTCCCGCCCAGCGCGGCCACCACGTCGAGCACGTCGTTGGCCTTGATCCCGTAGCGGGCCAGTTGTTCACGGCGGACCGAGACCCGGAGCATCGGGAGCCGGCCGGCGCTGGGCGACTTGATGTCCTGGGCGCCGGGGATCCTCGCCAGGATCTTCTCGACCTGCGCCGCCTTCTTGCGGAGGACCTCCAGGTCGGGCCCGGCGATCAGGGCGGCCACGTCGCTCTTGACCCCGGCGACCAGCTCGTTGACCCGCATCTCGATGGGCTGGCTGAAGCCGAACTTCACGCCGGGGACGTTCTCCGAGAGCGCCTTGTCCATCTCCTCGATCAGCCGGTCGCGGGTCATCCCCGGGCGCCACTCGGACTGCGGCTTGAGCATCGTCCAGACGTCGGTCTGGTGGACGCCCATCACGTCGTTGGCGATCTCGGGCCGGCCGGTCTTGGAGTAGACCAGGCGGACCTCCTCGAACTTCTTGAGGATCTTCTCGATCTGGGTCGACATCGGCACGGCCCCCTCCAGCGAGGCCGAGGGGATCCGGACGGCCTCGATCAACAGGTCGCCCTCGTTGAGCCGGGGCATGAACTCGCCGCCCAGTTGGAGGGCCACCGGAACACTGACGCCCACCAGCCCCAGAGCCAGGAGTGTCGCGATCCCCGGCCGGCGGATCACCGCGTCGATCGCGGGGGTGTAGATGCGTTTGATCAGCCGGATCAGCCAGACCTCCTCCTCCTTGACCTTGGAGCCCAGGGCCATCGAGGCCAGGACGGGCATCAGGGTCAGCGAGAGGACCATCGAGCCGGCCAGGGCGAAGATCACGGTCAGGGCCATCGGCCGGAACAGCTTGCCCTCGGTCCCCTGCAAGGCCAGGATCGGCAGGTAGACGATGGCGATGATCAGCTCGCCGAACATGGTCGGCTTGCGGACCTCGACGGCCGCGTCGCGGACGATGTCGAGCTTGGGGCGCGTCCCCCCCTCGTGGGCCAGCCGCCGGACGCAGTTCTCGACCATGATCACGCTCGAATCGACGATCATACCGAAGTCGATGGCGCCCAGGCTCATCAGGCTGGCCGTCACGCCGGTGGCGAACATGATGTTGGCCGCGAAGAGCATCGACAGCGGGATCGCCAGGGCCACGATCAGGCCGCCCCGGAAGTTGCCCAGCAGGATCAGGAGGATCACCAGGACCAGGGCCCCGCCCTCGACCAGGTTGTGCAAGACGGTGTCCAAGGTCTGCCCGATCAGGTGGGTCCGGTCGTAGAGCGGCTCGATCGTCACGCCCTCGGGCAGGCTCGACTGGAGCTTCTCCACCTCCTCCTTGACCCGGCCGACGACCTGGCGCGAGTTCTCGCCGATGAGCATCATCACGATCCCCAGGACGATCTCCCCCTCGCCGTCGCGAGTGACCAGCCCGGCCCGGATCATCGGCGCTGGGTGGACCTTGGCCACGTCGGCGATCGTGACGGGGACGCCGTTCCGCTCGTCGATGACGATCGCCGCGATGTCGGCCACCGAATGCGCCTGGCTCTCGCCCCGGATGTACCGGGCCTCCCCCTCGCGGACCAGGTAACCGCCGCCGACGTTAGCGTTGTTGGCCTTCAAGGCGGTAAAGACGTCGGTCATCGAGAGGTGGTACTCGGCCAGCTTGTCGGGGTCGAGCTCGACCTGGTACGTCTTCAGCTCGCCCCCCTGGACGTTGATCTCGGTGACGCCCGGGACGCTCCGGAGCTGGTAGGAGACGAACCAGTCGAGGATCGTCCTCAACTCCATCGCACTGTAGCCCTTGCCCTTGAGCTGGAACTGGTAGATTTCCCCCAGCGCCGTGGAGATCGGCCCGAGCGTCGGCGTGCCGTACCCCTTGGGGATGGCGTCGGCGGCCCGGGTGAGCCGCTCGCCGACGAGCTGGCGGGCCCGGTAGATGTCGGTTCCCTCGTGGAAGACGATCGTCACCACCGAGATCCCGAACTTGGAGATCGAGCGGATCTGCTCGACGCTGGGGAGCCCGCTCATCGCCCGCTCGACCGGGACCGAGAGCAGGGTCTCGACCTCCATCGGGCTCAGCGCGGGGGCCTCGGTGATCACCTGGACCTGCACGTTGGTCAGGTCGGGCACCGCGTCGATCGGCAGGCTCAGGGCCGAGTGGACCCCCATCCCCGCGATCAGGAGCGTGCCCATCAGCACGAGGAAGCGGTTCCGCAGGGCCGTCTCGATCAGGGCGTTGAGCATGGGTCGGGCCTCGTTCCGGGGAACGGGATGGAGGGATGTCAGATTTGAAAATTTCAGATTTCCAATGGAATCTGAAATTTGAAATCATGAATCTGCGAGATGCCGTCCCCGCTCAGTCCTCACCCGTCTCGTTCTGGAGGATCAGCTCGCTCTTGACGACGAAGGCGCCGGAGACGACGACCCGGTTGCCGGCCTTGAGGCCCTCGGCGATCACCTGGCGGCCGAGGGCCTCGCGGCCGAGCTTGACCGGGCGGATGACGAAGGTCCGCTCGCCCGGCCCCGGGACGAAGACGGCGGACTTCCCCTCGACCTCGACGACCGCGCCAGTCGGGACGGTGGTCGCCTGCTCGGTCGACTTGGTGTCGAGCACGATCCGGGCGAACATGCCGAGCTTGAGGAGCCCGTCGGGGTTGTCGGTCTCGGCCACCAGCCGGACCGTCCGGGTGACCGGGTCGACCTCGGCCCCGGTGTAGAGCATCCGCGACTCGAAGGCCCGACCCGGGTAGGCCGTGGCGGTCAGGGCGACCCGGCCGCCGCTCAGGCCGGGCAGGGCGGCGAAGTCCGACTCGGGGATGTTCGCCGCGGCGTGGACCACCGAGAGGTCAGCTAGCAGGAACAGCGTGTCGTTGAGTTCGACCCGCTGACTGAGGACCGTCGAGGTCGAGACGATCGTGCCTCCGAAGGGGGCGACGATCGGATAGGCCGTCAGATCCTCCGAGCCCGAGGGGAGCGCCGAGGCCCGCTCGGGGTGGGCCAGGAGGTCATTGACGTCCTCGGCCACGCCCAGGATCCGGAGCCTCTGCGCGGCGTCGACCACCATCTCCTCGGCGTTCCGGGCCGACTGCCGGGCGATCCGATCCTGCTGCTCGACGTCGAACCGGATCTGCTCCAGGGCCGCGTCGAACTTCGCCTGCGCCGACTCGCGGGTATGCTGGGTGACGAAGACCGGGTGCTCGCCGACGATCTTCTGCTGGTTCAGGTTGGCCATCTTCTCGGCCTCGTGAGAGGCGATCTCCAGGTCGGCGTAGGCCGAGAGGAGGGTCCCGCGAGTGGTCCCGAGCCGCTTCGAGGCGAACTGCCGGGCCAGGTCCTGCGCCGAGGTCCCCTTGCGGAGCTGCTCGATCATGGCCTCGGTGTTGGCGGCGATCTCGGCCTTCCAGGCAGCCTCGACGCGGACCGTGGCCAGGGCCCGCTGCCGCTCGCGGACCAGGAGCCGGGCCGAGCCGACGTCGGGACTGTCCAGGACGACCAGGGCGTCCCCCTGCTTGACCCGGGTCCCGGGCTGGACCGGGACGGTCCGGACCACGCCGGAGGCGCGGGGGCGGACGTCGACCCGCCGGTTCGGGTCAGCCTCGATCCGCCCGGTGACGGCGACCTCCTTGGGCATGTCGACGGACCGGACCGGCTCGACCCGGATCCCGGCGGACTGGAACTTGCCCTCGGGCATCACGACGGTCGTGGTCGGGTCGTGGTCGGGCTTCTTGGGGTCGGCCGCTGGCTCGGACTTCCCGGCCTCGGCGGGGGAGGCGACCCCCTCGCGGTGGAACAGCCGGTCGTGCGTCAGGTTGGCGGCGGCTCCCACGGCCCCCGCGCCCAGGGCCAGGCCCAGGGCCCATCCCCAGTGGGATCGGGTGGTCGCCTTGGCTTGCGCCGATCGTGCTTGGATTGCCAGCGGCATGGCCGGAGCCTCCTCGCCGGGGGCCCCGCGCGACCGGCCGCCCGGCCTCCGAAGGCGGTGCGGTCGTCGACGCTCCGGGCCCCGGGCGTCCCCTGCGTTCGATGGATCGGATGGGAAAAGACCGATGAATGACGAGGCGACGGCCCCGGCGCGAGGGCCCGGGCGTCTCTCGATCAGCGGGCGAGGTGGGGGAGGCTCAGCACGTCCAGCGCTGGAGCCAGGAGGCGAGCGAAGCTCGGGGCGCGAAGGTGGCGCCGAAGGCATGGACCGGCCCGGGCTCCGGTCGAAGCCCGATCCCGTCGCCCGGCAGGGCGAAAGGGGCAGCCTCGCCGGCCAGCAGGGGGCCGGGCGCGGGCGGTCCGAGCGGCCGGGACGACCCGTCGGGCACGACCACGGGCCCGGCATCGGGCGTCGCCGCGTCCCAGCCATCCACGTGCGCGTGGAGCGCCGGGCCGGTGCCCGCGTGGCCCGGCTCGACCGGACCCGACGACGGGAGGAACCAATGCCAGTGGAGGATCGCCACGTCCTTCGCCTGGCCCGCATCGGGGTGCCAGCGGAGGAGGTGGTCGTGGTGCTCGCAGACCTGCCCGGGCGCATCCTGGTGGCGGACGTTGTGGAAGTCGGCCTGGGGCCAGGGCGCGTGGAATAGACTGAGAATCAGGAGGGCGATCCCCAGGGTTCGGGCTCGGTGATGTCGGAGACGTCGCCGGATCGGCATGCCAGACCTCGGACCACGACCTTGACGCTGGCCTATCCCCCACATTATGGGAGCCCCACCCTGACCGTCAAGCGGCCGGGCGAAATGCGTCTGCCCGAGCCCAAATTGATCGATTTTAAATTTGATCGATTTTTTATCTTTTTCGCCCCCGCCCCTGCTAGGCTGGAAGCATGGATCGCGCGCCCCGCGTGGTCTCGCCTCCGGAGCGGCCGAGCCGCGGAAACCCGGGTAACTTCATGAAAAGATTCTGGGACAAGTGGGGCCTACCTGCCCTGGCGGTCATCATCGGCTCAATCATCCTCTGGGGGATACTTTTCGCCCCCAAGAGGCCATAGGGCCCGGGATCGTCAGTCGTCGCTATCGCCTCGCTCCTGGTCGCCGAGCATCCGGATGATCCGGTGCGCCAGTCGCTCCCCGATCTCCCGATGCCTCGGCACCGGCTGGGACATGCCCGTGGCGGCATTCCGATACCAGTCGTGCCTGGCCCCTTGCCGGACCAGTTCGCAACCCATTCCCTCGATCGCCTGGATGATGGAGGGTTCGCCGACCTGACGCGCGCGCCCGGGATCCGCCCGCCGGACAGGTCGCCGACGAGGTCCTTGAGGTGCTCGATCAGGTCGTCCCGCGTTTCTCGGGTGATCAGGGCGAGGACTTCGGGGGCCAGTCCGGTAGGCACTCATCGCGCCTCCGGGCCGCGCCACCTCCGGGACGCCGACTGTCGGTGGATTCGACCCTCCCTGACTTTCAGATCAGGCTCTCCAGCAAGAGCTTGAGCTTGCGGACCTCGACCTCGACGTCGAAGGGGCTGTCGAGCGAGTCGAGGATCGAGACGGTCAGGGCGCGGACGTAACCGTTGCGTTCGAGGAGGTTGACGATCCGGCCGTACTCGATCTCGCCCTGGCCGACGCGGACCTGGAACTCGCCGGGCTTCCGGCCGGTGTCGCGGAGCAGGACGTTCTGGACGAAGGGGAAGACCTCGTCGTAGTTCCCGCCGGCCAGCGGGCCCTGGATGTAGTGGCTCGGGTCGAGCGTCAGGCCCAGGCCGGGGACGGCCCGGCAGAACTCGGCGGCGACCCCCGGGTCGGCGGTCAGGGTCCGGGAGTCGGTCATCAAGGCCAGGACCAGCCCCTCACGCATCGCGTGGCCGGCCAGGGCCCCAAGCCGCTTGACCTCGTCGTCGAAGGGCGTGCCCAGGGGCGAGGCGAGGACGGTGATCACGGCGACGGTCTGCAACTTGGCCAGGCGGCAGACCGCTTCGAACCGCCGGCGGAAGTCGGCCCCCTCGGCATCGCCGAAGTCGACGCCGTAGGCCGAGGGCGTCATGCTCGGCGCGTCCCGGAGCCGGCCGTGGGCGGCGTCCAGACTTTCGGCGATCTCGGACGGGCGGAGGTGGTTCCCCCCCTCGACGATCGCCAGGTCGATCTTGCGGAATTCCAGGTCGGCGATGTGCCGGATGGCCTTCCCCAGCGTCTCCCTGGAGAAGCAGAGCGTGTTGCAAGCGACGAACACCCGGATTCCTCCACCGTGAAGGGCCTCGGGGCCGGCTCGATCCGGCCGGGTGCCGATGGCCCGTCCTCACCCCGCCATTCGGACCCGATCTTACCGCAGCCGTTTGCCGGGCGGAAGGGCGGAAGCGTCGCCGGTCCGGATCGAGCCCGAGCGGTCGCCCGCCACCGTGGCCGAGGCCGGGCCGCCGGAGACGTGGCGGGCCCAGTGCGAGCCGGCCAGGCGGGCGAAGTCGGAGTAGCGCTTCTCGCGGTAGGCCGAGAGCGCCGCCCTCAGATCGCGGCCGGCGTTGAGCCGCTCCGATTCGCTCAGGGCGTCGCCGGCCACCGAGACGTCATCGACCCAGAGCCGTCCCGGGCCAAGCAGCTCGAACCGGAGCCGGGCCGAGTCCAGGCCCCCCTCGGGGAGCTGCATGGCGTGGACCAGCGTCTCGGCCCAGCCGGGCCGGGCCGCGACGTCGAGCTGGCGGGCGTACGGGCGGCCCGCCGACTGGCCGTCGATCCGGACCCGGACCCTGACCTCGGGGCGGTCGGCGCGGAACCAGGCGCGGATCGCCAGGCCCGACCGGGCGATCGGCCGGAACGGGTCGCTGACGACGGCCACCGGTCCCCCCCGGGCTTCGAGCCGGAGGCTCCCCCGACCCGAGTGCGGCCGGTCGCGGTCGATCTCGACGCCGCCATCGCCCGCCGCCTCCCACCCCGGGACCGCCGAGGCGGGGCGGGCCGCGACCAGCACGACCGAGTCGGGCTCGAACCCCGCGTTGGCCGGGCCGGCCCGGGCGGCCATCGGGGCCGGGTCGCCCACCGGGAGCCGGTCCAGTCGGGCCAGGACGGCCCAGAGGTCATCGTAATGCGCCTTCATCCCGTCCAGGACCGCCGGGCCGGGGAACGGCCGGGCCGACGCCACCCGGACGTCCGGCGCGCCGATCCGGGCTGCGGCGACCCCGAACGGTGGGAGTTCCAGGACCAGCCGGGTCACGCCCGGACCCCGCTCCGGGTCAAGCCGGACCCCCCGGCCCAGGTCGTCCACCGAGGCGTCCCGGGGAGCCTGGAGATCGGCCTCCAGGAGGATCGGGTACGGCGTGTCGTTGGCCATCGCCAGGTAGGTCTCGGCTCCCGACCGGATCGCCCGGGCCACCACCCCCGAGGGGAGCCTCGGCTCCGGGGCCCCCGGCGGCGAGGCGGGCAGGGCCGAGAAAACTCGGGCGAATCGCCGGATCCGCTCCTCCTGCCCGGCCACGCTGGAGCCGGCCAGGAGGATCCGCCGGGCGTCCAGCGCGGCCAGGGCGTGTTCCAGCGGCGCGTCCCCCGCCACGCCCTCGCCCATCGGCCGGGCCGAGAGTCGGGGGCCGCCGGGCCGGCCGATTGTGGGCTCGTCGTCCGGGGACTCGACGCCCAAGAGGACGCCCCGGCTCGGCCGGGCGGCGACCTGGTCGTCCAGCTCGGGGCTGGTGGCGAGGTCGTGGCCGAGATCCTCGGTCGACAGGCCGGCCCCGCGGAAGACGACCGGGGACCCCTCGCCGGTCGGCCAGTCGGCCAGGTCCAGGCCGACCCCGCGCCAGGCCTGACTCGGGCCGAGACCGGCGAGGTCGACACGCCGGGCCTCGTCGCCGGCCGGGCCGGGTTCGAGGCCGGGGGTCGAGACGGCCAAGGTCGCGCCCGGAGCGGCCCGCCGGGCGGCCTCGGCCAGCCCGAGGTAGGTGGCTGCGATCTCGCGGGCCCGCCAGGCCAGCCAGGGGAGCCGACCCGACGCCTCGACATACCTGGCCCGGGTCTCATACCGGCCGGGGTCGGCCGACCCCTGGCCGGGGACCCGGGCCGACGGGCCACGCTCGAACGCGGCGGCGACGAACCGGGCGAACGTGGCGTCGTCCAGGCCCGAGTCGGGACCGCCCAGGAGCGTCGAGCCGGGACCGAGCCGGACCAGGACGCCCAGCAAGTTCGGCCGGAACTTCCGGAGCCCGACCGCCTCGGCGACCTGGCGCGCCATCGCCTCGCGGACCCGGGGATGGATCGGCTGGTAGCTCACCCCGTCGGGCTGCCCCCGGCGGTCGACCCGCGCCAGCCCGGAGGCCGCGGCCTCGGGCGAGTCGGGCGAAGGGAGGCCGGGCAGCGGGCCGTCGAAGGGGACGTCGACCCACGCGGTGATCCCCCGACGGGCCAGGACCCGGAGGATCAGGTCGAGCCGGTCCGGGCCGCTCGAATCCTCGTCGCCCTGGCCATCAAGGGCCCGGCGACGCCTCCGGTCGGCCAGGCCGTCGGGCAGGACGACCGTCGAGGCCCCGCAATGGGCCAGGTAGCTCGCCAGGTTCCGAGCCTGCGTCAACGGGTCGGAGGGCCCATCGGCCCCGCCCCCGCCGAAGCGGTCCAGCGACGAGACCCCGGCCAGGTGCAGGCCCATCGAGCGCTCGGGGTTGCGCGGGACGATCGCGGGCGGGAGGTCGGACAGCTCGGTCAGCGCGATCGAGCCGATCAGGACCGGGGCCGAGGTGTTCCGGTTGACCAGGACCAGGACCGGCGACTCGGAGTCGGGCCAGACCGGCCAGGAGAAGGTGGCCGGCGGGCCCCCTTCGAGGATCGGGGCCCCCGAGGCGCAGGCGTCGAGCACGACCCGGCCGCGACCGGCGACCATCGCCACCCCCAGCGCGGAGGGGTGCCCGCCAGCCACCGTCACCGTGAGCCGGTGGGGCCGCTCGGGACACGCCACCCGGAGCCCAACCGCCGACCACGCCAACCCGGCCGGGTCGGCCGGGGCCAGCGTCGAGGGCTCGGCCCCGCCGTTCCCCTTGATCCAGCCCCGGAGCCGTTCGCGGAGCGGGAGGTCCAGCAACGCCGACTCGGGCACGGGCCACGTCGACCGGCTCGGCCCGGCCATCGGCGATCGGCCCGCCGCGGTCGAGCGATGCCCCCAGGCCCGGGCCAGGTCGATCGCGTCGACCTCGACCCCGGCGTCCCCTTTCGAGGAGGGCGGCGGCGAGGCGGGCTGGCGCGAGGCCACGATCGCCAGGGTCAGCCGACGGGTGGCCGAGGTCGTCATCGCCGGGTTCCGGCGGCGACGGACCCACCGCCCGAGCCTCGACCCGGCCGGGTCGCCCAGCGGCTCCCACGACGTCTTGATCTCCAGGACGTAGAGCCCCTCGGGCCCCTGGGCCGAGGCCATCATCGCGTGCCGGGCGGGCTCGATCGCGTCGGTGGCAACGACCTCCCGCCACTCCTGCCGCCAGACCGGCTCGCCCCCCCTCGCGGGCCGCAACTCGGCCGAACATCGGAGGTTGACGTCGGCCGGCTCGGGGGTCAGGACGTTGAAGGCGACCGACAGCGGGACCGCCGCGCCGGGCTCCGCGGTCCCGTCGCTCCCCTCGCCGCCCAGCTCGGCCTGGATCGCGTCCCAGGGGAGCCGCTCGACCCCGACCTCGACTCCCGACACCACCCCCAACCGCTGCGGCCCGTCCAGGAGCGAGGCCAGCGAGATCCGGGCCGCCTGGCCGGCGACCCGGACCGAAAGCTCGGCCCCGAATGGCGCCTCGAACCGGGCCCGGGCCCGTCCTTTTGATTCCGGCCCCGGCGACCACGACCCGTCGGGTCGAGCCTGCCAGGCCGGGCCGGTCGGCCAGGGGGTCACCTCGACGATCCGGCCCGCATTCAGGGACAGCTCGACCGTCGGCATCGGGGCCGGGGTCCGCTCGGAGGCCGGGAGGGCGGGCAGGGGGGAGACCGCCCATTCGACCTCGACGGACATCCGGATCGACGGACCCGCGGGGGCCGGACGCGGCTCGATCGGCGCGGCCCCCGAAAGCGCCGCCACCAGCGCGAGCCCCAGGGCCGACATAAAGTTGCGCCGTCCTATGCGCATGCTAAATATGATGCCCCCGGGCCTCGACCTGCGCCGCCCCAGCCCGCATCCTTGCGAGTCCGGGACGGGTTGTCGGGCCCCGACCTGATTCGTTCGGCTCCCTACCTATCAAAGTTGGATCGGTCGGTCGAGCCGCGAACTGGAGCGTTACCGGAAAATCGGCAAATCCGGCCCGATCCGGGCGAATCTGTGCTGTCCTCGGAACCCACCTCGGCGTCGGATCTGGTTGACACGGATGAGTTGCCCTTCGAGGGATTTCGATCGAGACCGGGCCACTTAGCCTTGACTATGAGGGGCTGAGCCCCCGCATCGTCACCGCTTAACCGGAGAATGGCAGCCGTTGCTGGATCTTCCGGTTTTGCGGATTGCGCCGGGTTCCCTCTTGTGCGAAAGCGAGAAATCGGCCAGAACCGGATGGCGAGCGGACCAGGTCGCGCGTTAGGATGGGGATCCCTGGCCGCGGATCCGGTCGATCGTGCCCACGGGTAACACCCAAGCGGCGTGAAAGCAGCTTCACCCACGATCGTCCTTACGGGACGATCGCGGAGTTGGGCGGCGTCTCCCGGGTGCCGCCTCCTGCCCGATCCCACCATCCCCGAGACGTCCCGGGCCGACCGACGGCCTTTTCACGGGACGCCCCCGGCCCGTACCAAGGATCTCCTCATGAGGGTCTTGCTCTGGTTGGTGTTGGCCTTCAACGGCGGCCAGGATGGCGGCAAGGAACCGACGGATCGACTCATTCCGCCCGGCTGGCAGGGGAATCCCTGGGGACCAGCCGCCACCGCCGCGAGGAAGTCGGGTCAGCTCCCGCCGATCCCCGATACTCCGGCGATGACGCAGTGGGACCAGTGGGGCCGCAAGGTTCTCAAGTCCGGCGACATCCTGTTCCGCCGGGGCGACGCCCGGATCCTCGGCGGGCTCTTCCCGTTCAGCCGGTTCATCGCCAACGTCAGCGGGAGCCAGTATTCCCACATCGGGACCGTCGTCATTGAAGACGGCGAGCCGGTCGTCTACGACACGACCAAGGCCAGCGTCCGCCGCCAGCCCCTGAAAATCTGGATCCTCGACAACACCGGGGCCTTCGGTGTCAAGCGGCTCAAGCCCGCCTACCAGGGGCAGGTTGGCAAGGTGGTCGAATACTTGCACGACGTCTACAAGCGGCAGATCCCCTTCGACTACGAGCTGTCGGCCGACGACCGCGACCTGTACTGCGTCGAGATGGCCGAGAAGGCGTTCCGCCACGCCGGACTGACCCTCTCCGAGCCGGTCCTGCTGGCCGACATGGAGAACATCAACCAGTTCCCGCTCTGCGTCCTGGGGTTCACCTCGCTGACCAGCCTGAAGCTCGACCAAGCCGTCTTCTTCCCCGGCAACGAGCGGCACGGGATCTGGTCGTCGCCGCTCCTGGAGACGATTTATCCCCCGGCCCCGGGCCGCGCCTCCAAGCCGTCCGGGCCCGCCGAGCCGGCCCGGAAGCCCGCCGCGGCGCGGTCGAAGTCCATCGCCGGACGCCCCATTCCGACCCCCCGGAACTGACCGCTCGATCGGGCCCGGCGATCAATCGCCGGGCCGCAGCCGCCACAATCCGCGAGGCAAGGATGCCATGATTCGCCCCTCCTGGACCCCCGGTTTGTGCACCCGGAAGGCCACGGCCCTGGCCACCTTCGCGATCGTCGCCGCCCTCGCCGCCCGCCCCGCCCCGGCGGGTGACGAGACCCGGTCCTACCCCCATAAGTCCGTCCAGCGGATCGAGCTGGGCGAGGGCCCGAGGTCGTACTGGCTCTTCGAGCCCGCCGATCCTTCGCCGAAGACGGCGCCGGTGGTCGTCTTCAATCACGGGTGGTTCGCGGTCAATCCCGGGGTCTACGGCGCCTGGATCGAGCACCTGGTCCGCCAGGGCCGGATCGTGATCGCCCCCCGCTACCAACGCGACTGGTCCACGCCGCCGGTCAACTTCCTGCCCAACGCCCTGATCGCCGTCCGCGACGGTCTGGACGTCCTGGCGACCTCCCCGGCGCACGTCCGGCCCGACCGCTCGAAGTTCGCCCTGATCGGTCACTCGGCCGGCGGGAACCTCGCCGCGCAGATGGCGGCGGTGGCCTCCGAGGCCGACCTGCCCGAGCCCCGGGCCGTGGTCGCGATCTTCCCCGGCGAGGTCTTCCAGTCCCGCAAGCCCGACCTGGCCGACGTTCCGGCCTCGACCCTCCTGGTGGTCGTCGCCGGCCAGAAGGACCTCGTGGTCGGCGACCAGCGGGCCCGCGAGATCTTCGCCGCCACGACCGCCATCCCCCGCGACCGGAAGAAGTTCATCCTCTACCGGACCGATGCCCGGGGCTATCCCCACTTCCGGGCCGACCACCTCGCCCCGACCGGGGCGCTCCACCGGTTCGACACCGGCGACGGCCTCTTCCCCGCCGCCCAGATGGCCCAGGGCGAGGTCAACGCCTTCGACACCGCCGGGTTCTGGAGGATGGCCGACCTGACCCTCGACGCCGCCTTTGCCGGCAAGACCCTCGACGAGGCGACCGACAAGGGCGACGCCTTCCGCCACCTCGGCTTCTGGTCCGACGGCCGCCCCGTCCTCCCGCCCATCGTCGGCGACGACCTCGCCATCTTCCCCCGCGTCTTCCCCCCCGCCGGTCTCAAGGTGTTCGCCTGGCCCGCCATCCGCGATGCCGCCATCCCCAAGACCGGCACCGAGCGGCGCTGATCGATTCGGACGTCGCGGCGCCGGGCAGGATCCTCCGGGATCACCTGTGATTGATGTCTTCCTGGACTTGGCCCAATGTCTCCAGGGAGACGTCCAGGCCGAACCGGGCGAAGAACTTTTGGGCCGACTGGGCAGCGAGTTCCCGCGGTTTGGCGATCAGTTCGGTCTGAGGGCCGTCCCACCGATCCACCCATTCGGGCATTTCCGTGTGGTATTCGTCGTCGGACCAGACTTCCGTCCCGCTCCAACTAAGCCGCCCTTCCAGATCCTTGATGGCGATCTCCACGCACATATGGACCGATCCGGCCCGGGACTGCGCGAGACGGGCCGCGAACTCGAAAATTTGCATGAAAGTAAATATGGCATCGGGATAGTTGATGTCAGCCTTCGGCCGCCAACCGGGCTCGGGGGCCCGCGAGGTCGATTGATCTCGCCATTCGCCATCCAACGCGAAGTAATGGACGAAGAGGCCGCTGGTGTGGAATCGCCAGACCCCGATCGATTCACCCCGATCGAATTCCTGCCCGACCCATTCGAGCCCGTAATGATTTCGGATTGGATGATCGATCCGCGGGAAGCGCCGCCCTTGGGGCTCGCACAGCCATTCACCGCCACTGCCAAGACGTCGTCATTCGACCATGTGGCCAGATCCGGATCGCTGGTTGTGTCCTGTAGAAACTTGCGACGAGCAGCCTTGTCAGCTTAAGCTCATGATGTGCGGCGGATCGGCCGCCCAAGTGGCGACCTTCGTCGAGGAATCACACCGTGGACGACCTCTCCTCATT
>JAABUJ010001168.1_pt1 | contig 40442 bp, 49 predicted proteins | sample 5559131 | NCBI WGS metagenome assembly JAABUJ01 (sample SAMN10711875, study PRJNA513366) | rock metagenome | isolation source: Antarctica rocks | place: Antarctica: Victoria Land, Mt New Zealand nord | collected 2016-01-07 | reverse complement strand
AAAATTCTAAAACATTCTGAATTTTCAGAATTTTTGACTGCCTAGAGTTCTGAGTTCTATAGCACTGATAGTAATGAGTTTTGGTGGTAAACATGCCATTCGCGAAGACTTTTGACCTAGTACTGTAACTTACCTCGGAGACTACTAGGTAGTACTAAGGTAGGTACCTACCGTGACTGAAGTACCTAGGTACTGTAGTTAGTTACCGTTAACCGAGGCCACACACTTGGCAACGTGCCTGATACTGGCCTTCAACCTTGCCATCCTGCTCCTCGGGGACGGCGATCCTCTGGGGATTTGTCCCTGCTTGTCTCTGGGCCGGAGGACTGTAACGTGAACCTTCGAGCGTTCCGGAAGCTTCGGCTCCAGGTGGCGCGAACCGGTGGACACGTCCTGACCATCAACATCTGAGCTTGGCCGCACGTGGGCACACGCCGTACACTCAGAATGTCATTTCTGTCGAGATTTTCAAGCTCGTCCATGATGTAAGAGAAGTCTCAGTGACAGTGTCCTGCCTAAGATGCGTCTTGTCAGGCCTGACCCTGCTATCCTTACCGCCCTTGTTGTGCAGTGCTTGGCGTACATATAAACCCGAGTCAATCCTGCACTGGTTTTACAAGCTACAGCGGGCTTCATTGTTCTTACAGCTCACAACCTCACTCCTTACAGTCTCATCTGTCTCATCATCACGATGATTCTCTCCACACTCGGCGTCACTGCCTTTGCACTTGCTAGACTTGTTGTGGGGCAAAACACTGCTACCTCAGCTTCGGATGTCGCGGCCGCTGCGGCGACGGCCAAAACCGAAAGCCCCACCAGCAATGTCCCGGGCAAGGCGTTCGATCGCTTCGTCATCATTTGGCTGGAGAACACAGACTACAGCGCGGCGGCAGCAGACCGTAATTGTCCTCTGTTGCATCGGCTCCATTCTTCGACTAATATCCTCTTAGCGAATCTGGCATGGCTTGCCAAGAAGGGCATCACCCTGACCGAGAATTTCGCTGTGACCCATCCCTCGTCAGGAGACCCTTATCTCGATGAGAGTACCCCAAGGTGTGTCTAATGATTTGCCCGAACAGTGAGCCAAATTACGTCGCTGCAGTCGGCGGTGACTACTTCGGCATGAACAATGACGCCTTCCATGCAGTCCCATCCAACGTCTCGACGGTGATCGACTTGCTAGAAGACAAAAAAATCAGCTGGAGCGAGTATCAGGAAGACATGCCTTACTCCGGCTTCGAGGGCTTTGCCTGGGTCAATCAGAAAACTGGCAAGCAAGACTACGTCAGGAAGCACAAGTAAGTCGACATCATCTAACGTACGGCTGCGTGTTGGAGACTCATGTGAAGTCTAGCCCTGCGGTTATCTACGATTCTGTGGCCGACAAGCCTGATCGCCTGGCCAAGATCAAGAATTTTACGCTGTTCTATGATGATTTGAAGAATAATAACCTGCCGCAATGGCTTTTCATAACGCCCAACATGAGTCAGTTCAAACTTCAAGGATCTTGCTATGGACAAATAGCTGACATCTCCATAGCCGACGACGGACACGACACCAACGTTACTGTGGCGGGTCAATGGGCCCGTAGCTTTGTGACGCCGCTATTAACGGACAAGAAGTTCATGAATAATACCTGCGTACTCATCAGTGGGTATCTCTAAAGCTTCATGTTCGAAATTGCCATCTAACCAACGTCAGCATTCGACGAGAACGAAGAGTACAAGCAACAGAACCGTGTGTTCTCGATCCTGCTAGGAGATGCGGTTCCCCAGGAGCTCGTCGGAACAACGGACAACAACTTCTACAATCACTACTCCGAGATAACCACCGTCGAAGCGAACTGGGATCTTCATACACTGGGCCGTTGGGACGTGGGCGCCAACGTGTACTCGTTCGTCGCAGCAAAGACGGGTGATCGCGTCCGGACGTCGGAGAATCCTCCACTGGCCCAAACGTATCTCAACCTGTCGTACCCGGGCGTCTTCAACAACAAGCAGTACGCGCCGCTACCGGTGCCTAACGTGAATCTGTGCCAGAACGGCAGGACGGTCTTGCCGGCTATCAAGGAGACGTGGGGATGTCTGCAGGATAAGAGTTGTTATCATGGACAACTCGAGATTCCAACTGGCGCGAACCCACCTGCTTGCCCTGCTTACTGACTCACAGGCTCTTGAGGAGAGGCCTCTGATGGCGCTATTCATGGGTGGTCCTGTATATCTCACTGTACATATACTGCATGACGTCCGTCCATACCGGTTTCTTACAAGGTGAACTCGAAAAGCGTGCGACATTTAATAAGAGGTCCCTCTTTCAATGCATCGACCTTGCTCAACAGCTTCTGAAGAGGATCCGTGTACCTCTCTGAGGGTTTATCAAGTAATTCAGAAACAACTCTGCGTCAAGCGGTCTTAATCCTCCTAACCCGGCCCACGGCGGTGCTTGGTTGTTGATATGCACGACCCTACGGGTTAGGGCAGGGGTCCGGTACTGTACGTACAGTACGAACCTCAACCGAGCCGCAACTTACAGTATCAGCTCGGCACATCCGGCCCGTTTTGGCCGAGCGCGAGAAAGGGCAGGACTCGGTCGGCATCACCTCGAGATACCTTCTGCAGTAATAGTGGTTTCCTCGAGTTTCCATTCACGTAAGGTATCTTACACACCTACACTGTTACACACACCTCGCCTTGCCCAGTACATAAGGTACAGTCCGTCGTACTGTAAGTTACAGTACAAGTACTTCCGTACAAGTACCAACTCGTAGCTCACACGCCATCGCGGCCGTATCCGCCGTCCGGCCAAAGCCAAAGCCAGACGTCGGGAAAGACCGAGACCAGTCCAATCGATAAGGTACTCTTGTACCTTGAGGTATTGTAACATTCACCCCCGCCCTCGACTCTTTCTTTCATTCTTTCACCCTCGGCATCCCACGTCCAAGCGAAGCGGGAAGGAAAGTGCAGATCCGATGTTTTGGTCGGGGTTAGACAGGTTTGGGATTGCGATGTTGGGGACACGGGTGAGTCGAGGAAAGAAGTAGGTGAAGATTATTGTCGTTGGAGTTCGTGTTCGCGGTGCTGGGGAGTTGTGCAAAACATACAGGTACCTTGTAGGTAAGGTATGAGAGGTGGCTGGGCAGGCTGGCTTGGTCTATCCGCAGGGCGCGAATACCTTAGTGGCCTTGGGGTATACTGGTCGGCGCTATGTCCGAAAGAAAGGAAGAAAGAAGGAAAAGCCTGAAAGCCTTAAAGTACTGCAGGTGTGGCCCGGCGTTTGATGCCCAAGTTAGACCACTGCGTTACACTTACCTACCTGACCTACTTAGCCGTCTCAGTGACTCCGCTGCTTCGCTGTACGAATGACTGGAGCAAAGATGCACGAGGCTGATGCGAAGAAGGTCGTGGGACTTTTGGCACGAAAGGCAGTTGGCAACTGAGCTGCGTCCTGGTCCTGAGGCAGTCGAGGTTATCTTTACCGTACCTTTCTTCAAGCAAGGCGTACGAAGGTACATTCGTTACAGTACCAGGCACCATACCTAGTCAATGAGACATCGGCGCTCCCCCACCATCAACGGAGCGACTCAGTTTCAGTCTCATTAAAATATCAATGACCCTTGCTGTGGCCGGACCCCGACTCGAATCGAGCCTCCGTACCAAAGTCAGCCAAGTTACATCCTTTTCATGTAAGGGCATCACCTTATTTATACGGGCTGTACGGTGTCTGCGCTTATATCGTAGGTACGAAGCACCTGGTACTTCCACCTACCTGAAAGTGTACGAGTGTTTGTAACTTATTTCGTTTATTGTTATCATTGTCTTCGTCGACTGTCGAAGGGACAGCTGTGGGGAACAGTTTCCCTTAATCATTCAGTCGAGCTTTCTGCACCTCGTGCTGTCTCTTCTTCGAATGCCAGGGGTCTTTCGAATGCACAGTACCTTGCCTTGGGTACTTCGTATCAAAACCTTCCTTACCTGGTAGGTACGAACGACGGATGCACGCTTTGAGGAACCGGTCAATGAGGTAGCAGCAAGCTGTGAACCCCAAACGCCTTGCAGTAAAAAAGTGTGCATCAAGCCACAGCTGGGCATACCTTACGGAGTACTTACTGTAGTAAGGCAACCAGGTGTTATATCAAGTACCTATTCTGTAGAGTACAAAGTAGGTACTTCGTACAGTAAGGTACAGTACCACAAACAACTCCACCAGCTTCCGTGTCGGCTCCGCTGCATCTCATTGTGCTCTGATCCCGCTTGCCTTGTCATGCCCGCCAGCGCCAGCACTTCCTTCCCCATTCAACCCCCATTCAATCCTACCTTATTCGACCCTATTCACCACCAACTTCCTCCCGCAACACTCGCACCTACCTACCTGCCTCAATAACAATAGCTTCGCTATTCACAGCAGGTTCGAATAACACTGGTAGTATTTATTCATCACAATTCACTGACAGATGGAACTCAACTTTCTTCTCTCTTCCCGACTGTTACGATACAGATATCTGAGCTGTTCTAACGTCGTCACTAACTTTCACTACTCTCGCTCCGATACTTGACAAGAGCTCTACTTCATACGTTCAATAACAACTCGAGAATATGCCTGCCGTCATGAAACCTGCGGTTGTGCCCAGGACTGGACTGGCTCTGGTCAAATCAGCAAGTGCTACCGTCCACCCCCCCACACATAAGCCCACTCAAGTCATGGCGGCAACGTTCGAGGATGACATGGTCAAGGAGCTTGTCAAGACCACCCGCAATGGTGCGAAGCCCGTCAAGATGTCTTTTGGAAAGATGCCGGTATGTTGTCGCACACAATTGCCCCGCCGAGATCATGTTCCCGTTGCTGACTCGACTTCATCAGACACTCCACTACGCGAACAAGAGCCAACGTCTCACGCCCAAACGTGAGCCTGCCATACACGAGCTGTACCGAGCCTCGACCGACGGCGAAGAAACACTTACATTGGTCGGTGTAGTCAGTCTCAGCTTGGAAGTCAAGAAAGCGGAGGAGACCGTCGTGGGCACTGATGCTGCATTGCTCGCTCTACAAAATACCCTGGCCGAACATCAAAGAAAGAAAGAGTCTAAGCAGTAAGTGGAAGCCAGATGATGTCGTTGCAGGTCGTGGGACCCCTGCTCACGATCGTCTTTTTAGGACGCTGTTCGTTGATAGCTCCAAGCTGCCTCCCGCCAAAGGTGCCAAACGACCCCCGACGAAGAGAAAGTCCTCCTTGTCCTTTCTGAAAAACGACCGTCCTCGCATCTTCAACAGCGCTACGACTCGATCGGTACCAACCACTCCGCCGCTGGGAATCTCTACTGCTCCAACTCGCTCTAAAAGCGCGCTTCCGCCCACTTCCGCACCCGTTCAGCCCGATCCGAAGTTGGCCAGATTGGAAGCTTTACGCGTACCCTTTATACACTTGCTGGCCATTCGCCCCGTCTCGGAAAAGTTTCTTGCTCAAACAACTGGGGCGTCGGTGGAGGAGTGTTCGGGACTCTTACAAAAAGTTGGTAGGCCGTGGAGACTCGATGCGTCCAAATGGGAACTCTCGGACAGGGCGTACAAGACTCTCGACATCTGGAAATTCCATTATGCTTCGACGGACGACCGCCAAATGGCAATCGATAACACCGTTAAAGCTTTCGACCGACAACGACTTTCACGCACTGATAAAGTATGGGACTCGCTACTGCCCGTCAAGGAACGCAACAAAGGAACATGTCTCTCCCGATTGAACCTTCATTCCGGATTTATCCAGAGAAGCAGTACGCCTCGCATCAACGTTCAACAACACAAGGAGGAAGGAACCGTCAGTGCGACTAGTACGAGCAACGAGAGCGACAGTCGGAATGGTGCGCTTGTGCCTCATGGCGGCGAGGCGATGGTCAGATCCAGGTCACAGGATCCCATCAAAAAGACCAAAATCAGTGAGAGGGAGGCTCAGTCCAAACGTCTGCTGTCGAAGGATCCGAAACGGGCCACACTGGCGTCGAAGGCGAAAGAGAGGAAGCCAGCACCGAAGAAGGACGCCAGCACCACCAACCCCCGAGTCAAATCCGCCGAGTTCGTCCGAGACTCGGACGAAGAGTCCTCCCCAATGGAAGGGGTTGTACTTACGGGGGGGCGGTCCCAGCCACAAAGACCCGCGCAAGAGGCAAAGCCAGCGGGCAGCGTGATCGTCCCCCCACGCAAAAGAACCAACTCCACCGTGCCCCAGAAGCCATCACCACTGGGGTGTTCCCCCCCGACCAACGCCTCCGACTTCGAGAACGAAGTCGGATCCTCCTCCTCCACCACCACCGCCGCCACCACCACCACCGCCGCCACCGCCTCGACCGCCGCCACCATCACCTCCACCACCGCCGCCCCCTCTACCACCACCACCACCACGACCACGCAAAGGTCACAGGGCCCCCCGCTGAAGCGAAAGGCCGACGCTCTCGGCGGCAACGCCGAGAGCGTCACCAACAAGAGGCACCAAGCCTCCTCTCCGGCGATCACCCCCCAATCGTCGGAGAGCAGCGGGGGGTCCCGAACGCCGAGCCAGGAGGTTCTCCTCCTGGCTCGGCGCTTCAAGTCGTACTACGCCAAGTACGAGAGGTTGTACCGGGAGGTGGCCACCTCCCCTTCACCGCCGCCAGAGCAGGTCAAGAAGGTTATGGATATGCATAACCGCCTGGCGGCGATGAAGGCGGAGATCGAGCGGGGCGCCGCTTGATGGGGCCACCTCCCGGTATGACGCCGTACTTGGCGGGTGGGGCTCGGTGTCGCTCGTACTTTCTTTTTCTTTTTTTTTGTTATTATAGCGTTATTCGGCATTTTATGAGGGGCGTTTATGGGGGATATCATGGCATGACGATTATGGTTGCATGAGTTAGCGGGTATCATGGGTAGCATAGCATCGGTGTTCTTTGTACTTTAAAAAACAGGACTACCTGGTAGGAGGTACCCTAGTCAAAAGATTTATTTATCGCAGTGTCTCACGTTTCGGAGAGAAGAGGACTCTGTATTTGTCGGTACCTGAATCTCCGAGACAGGCCAATTCTACAGGAGCGGCTGGCGATTGCGGAAATGTCGCAAGACGTCATCACAGCTGTCATTGATTTCCTTAGCGTCCCGCAGCCCTACAGTAGATCCAGAGATCCATACCTAGATCTTAGGCTTTTATATATTTTACATTTCAAGACCTCGAATGAGACCTACCCACACGACAATCACAACTCTCACCTTTGTCAGCGCTCTAATCGCCATCCTACTCGCCATCTACCTCTACGCTCCGTCCACCACCACCACCACCCCCACCACCACCACACAAGCAAGCAAGATGGCGACCAAACCCTCCATGTTCAACTCCAACGGTACGCTTCCTTCCTTTCCCTTTCGCCCTGTTTATTTCCCCCTTTCCCCTTCCCCTTCTTTCGACGAACAACGGATAAAGCTCCGCTCCCCGTCGAACGGTGGTGGTGGTGGGGACAGGGGGGGGGGTGGGGGGGGAGGGTTTGTCCGCAGCTAGCTGACGGGTTTCCTCAGTCTACAAGAAGCCCCTAGCTCTATTCTCGCAGAAGCCGATGACGGGCTTCTACCGCGACGGGTATTGTCGCACTGGGGCTGAGGATGGGGGGAATCATGCTGTTGCTGGTATTGTTTCCCCCTCTATTTTCTTTCCTTCGCTCTGTTCTTCGGGTTGAGTTCGTTGGGGGGGGTGCGGGGTGAGTGGTGGAGGAGGAGCTTCTTTTTTCGGACGTTGGTCGAAGGGCGTTTGGCTGACCGGGAGTGAGGGGGAAAACAGCGGTAGTGACGGACAAGTTCCTCGACTTCTCGGCCTCGCGGGGGAACGACCTGCGGAAGATCGGCTTGACGGGCGGGTGCAAGTGGTGTTTGTGCACGGCGAGGTGGAAGGAGGCGTTGGATGCCAGGGAGGGGGACGATGATCCTGTTGTGCCGAAGTGGGTTTTTTCCTCTTTCTCTTTCCATCTCCCTCATGTCGTTATTTTTCTTGCGTTCGGATGCTGTGGTTAGGGGTGGGGGGAGGAATGGTTAGGAGTGGATGGGTTGATTGATTTTGACGGCTGATTGGGGAACGGTTAGGGTGTTTCTGCATGCGACGGATGAGAGTGCGCTGAACACGGTCGCGATGGCTGATCTGAAAAAGTTTGCGGCCGAGGGCGAGGCGGCGAATGCGTCGACTACGGCGCAGACGCCGAGTGGGAGGCAGGGTGCTTTGGCTAGGGAGACGCATTAAGGCGTTGGGTTTGGGGCAGTGCCGGGTGGAGGGGCCGTTGGTGTTTGTTGCTGTGTGCGAGGAATGGGGTTGGAGATGATCTGTCAATATCGCGGTGAAACTACTCTTGTAGAGGGTAAAAGCACTGCTGTCTTAGAGTATTATTGATGAGTTGAGAACTCGTCTTCAGTTATGACGTTCTTGGCTAGCTTGATTCGGACGATGACTTTCAAGAGCTCTTCACAAGTAGCTGTAAAGTGTCTAACTTATCCACTCAACGAGCTCAACACAATCAGAATGGCTCCATCGGCGGTTGGGGTCAAGAAGGGACCTACAGTACTGGTTCGTAGCTCCCACACAAATCTCAAGCCCCATCCCGCATTCTGACCACAGTTCTACTCCACAGGTCACCGATTCCCGTGAACAACAACGGACCGCTCCCCAATATCCTCTCCCCCAAACCCGCCGCCCGACCTCACGCTTCGTGACCGTCGACAACGTCCTCCGCTATGAGTCCGAAATACCCTCGATGCAACAACGCCAACCGCTCCGACCGCACTCCTCGCGCAGCGGAGCCAGCCGACCCACCGACCCACGACTAACCGGCCGTCTGGCACCCCAACACATGCCCGCCCGCTCAACCAAAGTATCAGAGAAGCTCGTCCTGATCCCCGAAGCCGTACCCGAAGGCGACGAAGAGAAAGGCGACTACGGCCTCGACAACGACGCCACCCCGACGCGCGACGACGAGGAAGCGCGGCGGCAAGGAGCGGCCACGGGGGTGCTGGCGGGCAAGAGCTACGCGGAGCGGTTACCCAAGGCGCGGCGGGCGGAGAAGCTGGCGCGCGTGACGGCGTATTGCACGGCGCAGGCGTACAAGATGAAGAGCACGGCGGCGTTTGTGAAGGACAAGCATCGGGCCAAGACGAAGCTGTACGACGACTGTCTCTACACCGTGTATCATCTGCCGCTGCTGCCGGGGAGCGGTGGGTATAGGATCCGGAGTAGCCCCGTGTTGAAGAGTCCGGGCGGGAAAGCGGTGCTAGATGAGGAGATTGAGAGGAGCGAGCGGAGGGATTATCATGAGGGGTACTTTGAGGACACGGAGAGCTACGGCGTGCGAGGGAATGAAGGCGGTGAGGAAAGCCGCCAACAGCACGACGACGACGACGGTGACGCCGGCAACGGCAGCGGCAGTGGCAGCGGCAGGAGAGGCAGCGACCAATCGCGGCGGTCCGAAAGCCCAACGCGGCTGGCGCCCGACGCGTTCGCGTTCGCGGAGATGTTCGTCTTCTCGTACGGCGTAGCCGTATTCTGGAACTTCAGCGAGAAGCAAGAAAAGGACATCCTCGCCGACCTGACCTTCTCGGCGGCGGCGACGGGGGTGTCGCTAGTGACGCGGCCGCAGCGCGAGGAGGACTTCGAGACGGAAGAGTTCCACTTCGAGTACTCGCCCGAGACGCCCCGGCCGCGCGTCTTCAACGACATGATCACCCTGCGCTCCGGCGACCACATGGTCAAGCTGGCCATGTCGCACGCCATCGCCCAGAGCACCAAGCTCAGCTTCTTCGAGGAGCGCATGGCCAATCAAATGAGCGAGGCGCAGTACGTGCCGCGGAGACTGGCGCTGACGGGGAACTTGGGCATGAAGAGGGAGGAGGTGGTTAAGATTTTGGGGAGGCTGTTTAAGAGTCGGGTCGATGTTAATCTTTGTAAATTCTTCCCCCCCTCCCCCCCCTCCGAGAAACTCACCGCTTTGCTTCCCTTTCGATGTGAGGAGACCCCATGTCTGACCATGACGGGATGTATCTAGCGTCCAACATGCTCGACGTCCCCAACTTCTTCTGGGACAGCGAACCCACCCTGCATCCCTTGTACCACGCCGTGCGCGAATACCTCGAGATCAAACCGCGCATTCAGGTCCTGAACGAGCGCTGTCGCGTCTTCCTCGACCTCGCTGAGATCCTGTCCGATTCGATTGCGGATCACAAAATGTCACGTACGTCTTCCTCTTTTTCTCTCCCTCTCTCTCCTCGCTCTCTCTCGCTCTCTCTTTCTCTCTCGCTCTTGCTCCATTTCCGGCCGTCAAAGCTACCCTACCGGCCGGAAACTAGGCTCGGAAAGAAAGCTAACGTGCTCAATGCGTGCGTGCGTCTCTAGGCTTGACGTGGATCATCATTGTTCTGATCCTGCTGTCCATCTTCGTCACTTGCTCCGAGGTCTTTCTCCGCTTCGGTATCCTGTCGACGAGGTCGAAGGGCAGTGCCGTCTCTGGGCCTGGTGCTTGTCTCGTGGCTGTGGGGATCAAGGATGGGTTATAGATGGACTTTCGCGATAAGTGAGGGCTACACCGGCGTAGCTGCAGGACGAGAAGTGTTCGGAACAATGGCAGGCGCATGATTCATCGGTGGGGAGGGAAAGGAGGGCTTCATCTTAGCGATGGCGTTGGGAGTCTAGCTACATAGTCGTACATAATCCAACAAAGATAGCAAACCTGCATCCCCTATACGACCGAGAGACCTCCCTCCAATCGCCTCACTCACCCAGTCCAAACAAAAGCCCTGCGACCTCTCCATCCCAGCCCTACCCACCCAATCCTAGCCCCCTCAAGAACCGCACCTCATCCGCCTGCGTCTCCAGCGCCCTCCTCATCGTCATCCCATAAATCCGCTCCTCCCGCCCCACCAGCCCATCCACCACCTCCTCCTCCCACTCCTCCGCCCCCTCCGCCATCTCCCCCATTTCCCCATACCGCACCATCCCCACCCGCTCCCCCGTCCAGACCAACAACCCCTCTCTCCCAACCCCACCCATCCCCGTCCTCAACGTCAAAATCTTCCTCGCCACCTCGCCCCCGCCCCCGCTCCCACCATCAACACCGCCAAACAAGCCACCCCCCAACCGCGCACCCCCTGCCCCGCCTCCCCGCCGTCGGAACTCAGACCCAGACCCAGACCCAGACCCAGACCCATCAATATTCCAGCCCCGCACGGCCGTCGCGCCATCCTGCTCCACCCACCGCAGCGCGCCGTTGGCGTCGGCGTACACGAGGCGCGTGCCATGCGGCGCGACGGATAGGAGCTTGGAGGCGGAGGCGCTGACGCGGTTTTTGAACGTCGATGGTGGGGCGCTGATGTCCGTGGAGGAGGAGGAGGGGGAGGAGGGAGGGGAGGGGGAGAAGGAGGAGGAGGCAGGAGGGGAGAGGCCGTAGAGCTCTAGCGAGCCTTTGCCGTTGTACTCCCCCGCTGCGACTAAGGTGGTGCCGGGGGCGGCGGCGGCGTTGAAGGGGAGGCTGGTAAGCGAGCAGAGGCGGGCGCCGGAGTGGATGGTGGCGTGCAGGCGGGGGAAGGCGCGGCGGGAGTAGTGCAGGATGCTGGGGAAGCGGCCGGCGACGAAGATGGAGGCGTGGGCGCCGTGTTGGTGGTGATGAGGGCCGGGGTGGTGCGGGCGGAGGGGGTCGAGGTGCAGGATGGCGAGCGGGCCCGGCTGGAACAGCGGGGCGGGGATGGGTAAGTCACGCCTTGGGAGGCCGGTCGGCTGGGCGCGCGGCGGGGAGGCGGGGAAGGTGGCGACGCGGTCGAGGACGTCGGCGGCGTCGTGTGGCGTGCGGGCGTTGTGGGCGTGGCGCGGGTCGTGCAGGTGCAGGCTCAGGGCGGTGCCGACGGTCAGGGGGAGGGGATGGCGCGCTTCGGAGAGGGCGGAGATGGGGGAGGGGTAGTGTTCGTGCGAGATGAGCTGGAGCGTTGACAGATCCACCTCGTTTAACGTGCTCTGCACGGCGACGTACGCTGTCTTTCGGAAGTCGTCGACGCTGATGCACTCTACGACGCCGGTGCTGTTCGTCTTTGCTCTCGCGTACGCCGGGTCCGGCCAGCTTGGGGTGTTGGCGTCGTCGATGGATAGCAGGCCGGCTTTACTCCGGGCGGCGATTCGACCCTGCCGGCTGCGTGTTGTGCTGTCGGCTTCGCTGATGTCCCACAGGCACACGCTTCCGTCGTCTAGAGGAGCCACCACCCTGTTCGCGCCTCCAGCGTCGTACGCGTCGAACAGCGCCATGCCCTGGACCTCGCGCTTCTGGCCCCGACCGCCTCGGTCTCCAGAAGCGGTCGGGTGCTGCAGCCAGTCCATCGAAAGCGGCGCGTGCCGGGCTATGTATTCGCCATACCAATCCACCTTCTCGGTCGGATAGGAAGGATCCCAATGCGCCAATGCCCTGGTCCTCTCGTTCCACTTGCCACCCCTCTCTGTCACCCCAGAGTGTCCCAGGCCGGGTTGATCGCGAAGGTCATGGAGAGAGGCATCACGGGTGTGTGTCGAGTTGCATGCTGCTTGTTGTACAAGTGCTGATGTCGCAGCCGAGCGCTGTTTTGCTCGTGCCCAATAGCTGGCACGGGGAAGGGAGCTGTCGAAGGTCAGGATTTTCCATAGCTGATTGTCGCGGCCGAGTTTGAAGAGGCGTTGGGAAACGGCTTGTAGTCGGACAATGTCGAGCGGTTCAAGGACTGGAGAGGCGTCAATATCGTGGAGATGGAACTGAAGAGGTATCTCTCACAGTTTGCAATGTGGAATAGCAGCTCCGCCGGCAACCCTTCAAGCATGATCGAATACTTACCAGTGATGTTGCCTCTCAGTGATCAATACGTAGTATGATAGCAAAGTTATCACATGCAGTCTGCCTGATATTATCGTCGAGCCTGCGGAATACCTCCGTCACGCTCAAACTGACTCATGGACGTTTAAGAAGCAGATAGAGCGAGTCACAAATACTTCGGCATCGCCACTACACTCAGACTCCGGGAGAGACATACTGAGATAGCAATATGGCACGAAGTAAAGTAGCATTAGGTTGTAGTTCGTTCAGAACGTGAGGAATGTAACTTGTCTATGTCTATGAACGAATGCCCGGCTAACCATGTACAGACTAAAGGATACAGACGTTTTGGGTCAGTCGAGGCAGGAAGTGACCGACCACAATCCTCGACCGACCCAACAGTCAACTTCTCGACCAGCCCGACTCCAGGCAGCGGTAGGTCAGCGTCCGGAGACACTGTCCAGCCCCGAAGCAAGGAGTCGAAACTGATCGAGGAGCCACTCCCCCCCCTTGGCAGATCAACCTTTCGGTTCCAACTATGGCCTTCTGGTAGGTCAGCCTCAGAGAGACTGTCCAGCCCCAGAAGGCACACAATATAGACCGAAAGGGTTCCAGGCTCAGAGGGGAGCAGACAGAAAGAAATATACAAAAACGCCAAATCCAACCTGTGCTATGCAAGAAGACGATACAAAAAACATCAATAGACCCCATTCCATCGCACCAACCAGACTCCAGGACCAGAGCGAAACGAGTCCCTATAAGGACTTGCTTTCCTCCAGGATGTTCGCCAGTTTTACTGCATCATCGTCCTTCTTCACTTTGATCACCCAAGTCCTTAGCTTGCCATCTTCTGCAACGACAGCCATCTTGACTGAGGCGGGGGCTTGATGTTCATATTTCACACCGTCCAGTAGCGCAGTATTCAAAACAAGCCTACCACTCGGGTCCAATCTCATGACGATGCGAGTTTTGCCGGTTTTGCGGTGCTTCAGGAGACGGAACGAGCCGACTCCTTTGTTCTGCCAACCTTGCTTTGTCTGCTCGTCTTCCGCCTCAGCAAGCCACATCAATGCTTTTGCACGGACCTGGAACAAAACTTCTTCGTCTTCTTCACCCGGTCCCACAGTGGTCAGATTGAGCTGTTGCGTATTACTTGTGGTCTCAGCATCAGCACCTTCAGCGCTGGAGTCGTTGGCGCTCTCTCCACCCGTGTCTGTCGTTAACCCAGGCGATGTGGCACGTGAGGAGGCTACCGAAGTAACTGCCGAAGGGACTAATAGCGAGCTTCCAGTGTTTTTCGGGAGCTCCCTAATGTTCTTCCCGTTTTCGTCTTTCGAAATTCGGTCAAAGAGGCTTTTTCCAGGTGTAATAGCGGGTTGCTTCTCGGACAGGTGCCCAAAAATGTTCGGCATGCTGACGGTCTGGGGAGTATCACTGTCGAAGACAGATGCTCCCCCTACAGTAGATGGCGTAGAGGGACTGGTGCTCGCTGCAGTGTCAAAGTGTCCTCCCGTGCTCTGCTCATCTTCCTCAATTACGAAACCTTTACCAGGGACGAACTTGGCAGTCTTGCCCTTCGCAGCGTCCGCGAGTTTTTGCTTCTTCATACGCTGCTCTTCAGCGTACTTTCGTTCCCATTCGGCTTCATCATCCTCGTCCGAGTCGAAATCCTCTGCCTTTCGTTTTGCCTTCTCCTTTCGTTCGGTTTCTGCCACGGACTGACCGAACTGAGCCAAGAAGTTGGCCGGCTTTGCTGAACCAAAAGTGGGCGGATTGAATGTCGGAATGCTGAAATTGGGAGGTTTGGCGGCACTAGCTCCGTTGAAGCTATTGTTCGTTATGGGGGTCTGAGAATTGCCCTTGAGGTTGTTGAAGATGTTAGAAGTCGGAGGCTCTTTGAAAGTCTGCGGGGTAGGGGTTCCTTCAGATTCTGGCCCCGACTTCTTTGGCGTAGCTTCGTTGGAGCTGCTGTTCGTTACCGCGGCTTGGGTATTGCTCTTGAGATGGCCGAACATATTGAAGTTTGAAAATACTTGGGGATTTTTGAAGGTAGGGGTTCCTTCAGACTCTGGCTTCGACTTCGTTGGCGTAGCTTCGTTGGAGCTGCCGTTCGTTACTGTGGTTTGGGTATTGGACTTGAGATTGCTGAATTGATGGAAATTTGAATATCCTTGGGTTTTTTGCAAGGTAGGAGTCATTACAGACTCTGGTTTCGACTTCTTGGCTGGGCTACCACTCTCCTCCGAAGTCTCATCGCCTGCGAGTTTTCTCTTATTGCCTCGGAGCCCCTCGAGAGGTAAACCCCCTGCAGCAATGATCTTCTCGTGTGTCTCCGTGTAGAAGCGAACTGCATGCTCTACGTCTCCAGGCTTTACCTCTGTCAGGCTTGAAATATGCTTCTGAAAGCTTAAGTCGAGCGAGCGAATGCGATAGAGGGTGACATATTGTTTCTTCTGATCTTCCGTAAAGTGGGCAGGTGCAGGTGGCGGCATTCCCATAAATAAGGCGTCTTTGTTCGAGGCTTGGTCTGTGGGTTGTTTTGGAGTGTTTCCAAACGAGTTGAATGGCTGAGGCATCTTCTTGGTTTGTGAAACCGGAGTGGCTCCGTTGATTCCATTCGTCAACTTCTCCTTCTGACTTTCCATGGCCGGAGCTTTGGAGCTGCCCACGATGTCTCGAAAGATGTTCGAGGTTTGAGAACCTCCTGTGGCTTGTGCAAATGATGGGGTTTTGCTGACCCCGTTGGTCAACTTCTCCTTCTGGATCGGAGTCTCGGCTGTTGAGGAATGTTGTTTACTTGCCAGAGGTGATGGAGTAGAAGGGGGCATTAGCAGGCCAGAAAACAAACCCTTAGTGTTACCAATCTTAGGAGCTGCAGAAGCTGATTTAAGGGTAGCAAAAGGGCGAGAGCTCGCACCGATGATGTTATTTTTGACGGTTGACGCGTCTGTGGTCGTCGAAATTGGGTTGGGCGTCGACGGCGGCTGGGATGATTTTGAGAACAGATTGGCCGCACCTGATTGAGGATTGACTTCAGTCGAAGTATCCTTTTGTGACTGGGACAGGAAAGAGAAAGCTCCCGTCTTAGGCGCATCACCCTTCGCTGACGTAATGTCTGGTGAGATTTGCATCTTCTCCGCGCTTTGCACGGAGACATTGCTCGGTGAACTGTACTGCATTGTAGAAGTAATGCTTCGCCCAAAGATGTTGGTCGTGGCTGGGGTGAGCTTGTCTTGCTCCACAGCCTTTTGTCCGAAGACGTTGGTCGTTGTTGGTGTTTGGGCAGTCTTGCTTGTTTCTTCAGGCTGTGTGCTTTTATCGGCATCGCTGGACAGATAGTTCAATGGCTCGGAAGGCATTGGCGCGAACTGTGGTACGGAATCTCTTCCAGCAGTAAGAGTGAAGATAGAGCCTCTGAAACCTGTGTGGCCACCACCTACACTGCCCTCTGTACCCGAAAAGGATTTGGGATGGAGAATCGGTATGTTTCCGGGCGTAAATGGATTATTCACATTGGTCGGACCAGTAAAACTGAACGTAGAGCCAGGAGATGCCGAAGTATCTGTGCTAGTGTCCTTGCCAGATGCGTGGTTAGTGGGAAAGATTTGCCTGAGTCCGAAAAGGGTTCCACGATGTTGCAGCGGAGGGGGCGTGTCTGACTGCTGAGATTGCTGGTCCGCGTTGCCCGGCGCGTTATTACTGAGTATGTTGGGGTTGATATTAGTGAATGGACTCGCCATTTTTTGTTCGTGCTCGGGCGGGTCGTAGATTGGCAATCCTCCAGCGGTCGGGTGGCGACGTGTCAGTCTACCCCGTACGATCCTAGTTGTAAACCCATTAGCTCTCAAGCACTCAGAGACTTTGTAGCTGAGCGGACCACCAGAAGGTCTCAATTGTGACCATAGAATATCCGAGGCGTCTCAATGTAAGGTTGTTCGGGTAATAGATGTTACGTGTCGCCGGACGGTTTGACAAGGTGAACACTGGGTGCGGACAAGGAAAAGAGTCGTGAGAAATGAAGGACTTACTTTCGTTGCGCCAGCTGAGCAGCCGTTGCTCGTCTGGGCGTATCCATGCCAGCTCCGGCATTGCCAGCGGGATTTGTGAACCACCCATCGCGACCACCCTGCACGTCGGCGCCTCTTTTCGACATGATGCGCTGTCTGGTTTTCGTGTTGGCTAGGTGAGCCGGCTGAATGTTGTTGGGGATTGAGAGACTCGACTGTTCGAGATGGATAGAAGAAGCAGAGTTGAAGAGTTAGAACGAGTAGTGAAGTGGAATATGTGTCGAAGCGGTGAAGAGGTTTTGGGGTGCGTTCATGTAGGTAGTGTGAAGGTTTCGGAGGACTTGAATGTGGGAGAATTGTTATTGTTGTGTTGAGTCGGAGGGCGAACCTTCCTCAAGTTTCGCGCGCAAAGCTCAGTTGTGCTTCCGGAAGGAACGAAGCGCAACACGGAATCAGAGAGTATACGTCAACAACACCAAGAGCCAGACACTACCACAGACAAGAACTTCCACCATCGAAGTCGAGTGTGTCATGAAAGGGATTGTGAAGTTGAGGAACTCGGGATAGACGCGAAACTGAGACAGCGGGGCCGGTTGTTGTCAAGCAAATAATAATTGCACAAAGGTTAGGAGGAGGGCCTTTCCCGAAGAAAGAACGCCAAGACATATCTACGCTAGCCGATCACGTGCCAGAGTCATCATCACCACACCTACGAATTACAGTACAGTTACAGAGGTATTTGTAAGGAGGTACTGTAAGTACAAACCTGGTTGTCCATGATGCTCAGATTTAGGTACTACCTTACTCATATCAAACGTCTTACCCGAAGGTACGAAAAGGCCCGTTTCTCCCCCTGGCTCCATAAGTACGATAAGGACAGTGATGATAGTAGGTTCATGTCACTGCGGTATACCGAACTGAGGAGAAGTGTTCGAAGGATTTCTTGGATATATCGCATCACCACAATCAAAACTTCCATAACCTAAAATACTCCCTACAGCTTCGCCTTCGTCTGCGCCCTTTTCAGTATGGGCTCCATCTTCGTAGCCTTCATAACGTCTCCTTTGACCTTCAGCTTGCCTGCTATGAATAGCCTCTGCGCGTTGGCCTTGCCGCTGATCAGTTTGCCAAAGTCCTCGTCAGATAGAGATAATGTGACTATTAACAGGATTATTAGCACCTGCTTGCTTCTCTTCTTGACTCCAGTCCCTCGTGTTCGGCTTGAAGTAAGCGCGGACAGAAGAGAACGGGCAAGTGAGGGCAGCAAGCTGCGACGAGCATACCATTGGTCTTTTGCCCCTCCGGTCCCGTGCCTCTCGCCACCTCTCCCTTCTCCTTCAAGTCTATGTACCAGCTCTCGACCTGCCCTTCCTTGTTCTTGAGCGTGAATGCGAATATTGCGTTGCCTTTCTTGATGGCGTCTTTGCGCTCGGCTTCGTCGGATCGCAGGGAGTCATTGATCAGATCGAACGCTTCGGATGAAGGGAAGGCGTCTACACGTAGGACTCAGTGCATGTCATTCCAAAGGTAAGGCTATCTAGACATACCGATTTTGAGTGACATGGCGATGTTGATATGCTTGATTCTAAGGGTGACGCAACTGGTCCAGATTGCTGAAGGAACCTCTCTCTTCACACGAAGGTTGATTTCAGTCACGGAGGAACGGTCGAATAGAGAAGAAGTTTGAGCGCAATGTGATATGTAAAGGAAATATCTATGGCTGGGGATTTATTTGCAGTCGTATCACGAGTGCTTACAATGATGATGTGCAGCCTTGAATTGCATGTGAAGACGAGCCCGGCCGGACCATTGCCGAGGCCTTAGTCACGCGCAACCACCTCCATCACCATTAGCACAATATTAAGATGCTGGACACATGAGTTCATAATCACGTTAACATAATCTCTAAAGCAGCACCAGGTCGGTGCAATTCCCGGAATCGCCGTTTAAGCCTTAGACTCCAAACACCCAATTGACCCTATCGCCAGCTGAATATGGAACTCCTCAGGAACTTCTTCATGTGTTCAGGACCACCCCAAAATATTTCTCTTCCCCTCGATCCTGCTTTGTGTAGCCCTCCGAATAACTTCCTCTCCTTGAACTTACTCCGCTCCTTCTCTGACTCCCACATCACTTGCTCCATCTCTCCTTTGCCTAAGCCGACTGCATCAAGGATAATGGGAACCTCCATCACTTCCTCGGCCTTCTGTTTCCACGTCTCGCTGCCGCTGATCCGTGTTAACGGGGCCAAAGCTTCTTCCCAGGTTCCGGTGCGGAGGATGACGTCTTCGAAATTGAATTCGTAGAGCGTGCGCCGGTGTGAGGTTATGAAGCTTGAGATCTGGGTCGCGTCCAGGACGGCGTTCTCGAGTTCCATGTACCTCAGCCTCGGAAATCTGAGAGATCCTGGAGGACGGGTCGAACGTGTCGGACACGCCGCAGATGATGTGTTGTAAGAAGGTGATGGTAGGAAACACGGCTCGGTGGAGAAGGAGAGCGGCGAGGGGCCTTTGTTTCCCCTCCAGCGAAACAGGAAACGTTTCAAAGACGGCTTGAATAGTTCAAGGTAAGAGTGTAAGAGCCTAAGATGATCGACCGGAGTCTGAGAGTCGAAAGGGCAGCTGTCCATATGGATTGCAAGTCTGTCGATCTGGGTCCAGCGCTTCACCGAGTTAGGCAAGGTGCCGAAGCTCATAATTGGACGCAGGTAGAAAACACCCGAAGGGTGTATCGGAAGGAGCGAGAGTGTGTTGAGAGATGGGAGAGAAGCTCGCTCGGCAGCAATCCGGACGGATATTAGGGCATAGTCGACAACGCTTCGCCGGTACCGTAGGGCGGAGTCTTGGCCTGGACAGGAGATAACGAGGTGGGTCATGCAAGGCATGGCGGAGAAGGCTCGAATGAATGAAGGTACATCGGTGGCGGCGTGAAACAGTGGTGGGTACTGTTTCACCAATAAATCCGTCATCTCCCAGCTTCCATACTTAGGGACACTGAGCCGCGACGCGGACACTCTGGATGATTGGATATGAGGCGTATAGACGAAGGTCTGCTCCTCTCCAGTTACAGGATCCAGGAGAGGAGGTAGAAACGTCTCTGGGCCATGTGACATATTGAATTGAAATGTTTCAATATGATGGCCTATTCGTTGCAGTGCGGCCATCCGTGCTGGTTTGGTGAAGGAACTCGGGCGAAAAGTGACAGCGACCTCTCTAAAAAGTAAAGGGGCGGCACGAACGCTGAAGTCATGGCAGGCGAGGCGAACTGAGTGAAGATCATCCTTTGCGACATGTGAGAGAAATGCATTGCGGGTGTTGTCGGTCCACCAAAATCGTAGGAAGGCGGAACCGGACGACATGGGCGATAAGCATATCGGTATTTGCTGTTTGCCTTGTTTGAAAAGGGGTGTTAGATAAGTACATCATGACCGTACGAAGAGACCTCCATACAGATGTACCCGGATTCTTCCAGCAATTGCGCCCTAACCGAGTGTCTGCCTTTGAAGCTTCAGTATTGATGAAAGGATGTAGAATTGATCTGTCGGATACGAAATTTTGTAACTCAATACAATATTGCGATTGAATTTTCCTAGTATAAATCGTGGGCAAGCATCATTGCAAGATTCGAAATGAAAGACACCTCAGGAATGAACGAGGCATCCCTCAAACATAAAACAACCTGATCATCTAGCCAAAAGATTCGAAAACGCGCGACCGCAACTATGAGTCAGAGGCAAGCGTTTCAAAAGCGGACAAGATTCGCATCTTGTTCGCTTGATGTAGAAGAGAAACGATGCAGAAACGCGAGCATTGCACCAGAATATCACGACCATTGCGCGCTCGTGGTTGACCGCCATGACGTGAAGAAGGTTATGGTTGGCCTCAGGGCCGGAAGAGGTTGGGGGAAGGTTGGCCTGCAAGCCTGCCAGTCTGCGGGCCTGGCGCGATACTCCTCTTTCCTGTGTGATTCAACCAACCAGATGGCGAGAAGAGTTCAAGTCTACTTCGTACTGAAGGTTACCTTAAAGTGTTGCAGGGCTCCGCGCTATCGATAAGGACGCGCTTGACGCCTGCGGAGGTTCCCGACCTTACACGTTCGGTCAGAGATCCCCTCGAAATGCACGACTCAAGGTCTTCGTGTAGGGTTAGGTAGGGGTTTCCTGATCGTACGAAAGACTTACAGGATATTAAGTTCTTAGGTAATATCCACGCGACTGAGATCACACACAGACCCGACGCTCCCGATCCCGCTCCAGCTTCAGTCAACACATTTACATAGAAATTGTTATTCTGGAGTAGCGTTTTCGTACTGAAGATCTCGTATCGATCTGATTATACAAAGTAGGTAATGATAAGTTGAGAAGCTGAAGCAAACCTGGAAGGTATCCCAAGTCTGACTGAGCAACAACCTGTGCACACGCTTGAATTCCAGACAGGAGTAGACTTGGGACACTTCATTCGGAATTCGATTTTTGATTATATGTACTCGGTTTTGGTTCATTAATATTGTTACTGAAGTTCTGAAAGCTGACCACGACGTCTACGAGGTGTATTTACTACCGTGTACATAACGTTAAGTGCCTAAATATAAACTCCCGAGCATGGGTTCTCGAACGGGCGGCAGAATGTACGCTAACCTCCTGCAGCAACGACTACAAGTTGTATACTAGTACACCTGGTAACTCTGCGGTGCACTGATAGCGGTACGACCCGCGCGAGGACCATAGCTTTTCGGCAGGGTTCAAGCTTCTCTGCTCACGCTCACCATCGGCACAGTTCTTCCATTGGCCGTGGAGGAATCGAGTGGTGTGGGTGGGTGCAGGGAAGCACGGGAACGTAACGACCGCCCAGATACGCCGGGAGCCTTGCGGTATCAGCGGTCCGCAGACCGGCCATCTGGATTCGGTGGGTGGGAGGACGTTGTGGGAGTGGCAGGGTTGTGGATCTCCACAAGGCTTTCTCCGGATCGAAGGTCTCCTATATAAGGACCTCAACCTCAAAACATGCGAATCCCAATACGCGAGCAGCTGGCGCTCCTGGTTCTGGTGACCTCCCTTGTGGCCTTGGCCGTGGTGGCCATTGCAACTGTGAGTATCAACCGAATCCGATAAGCACTCCCTTCCAGTACTGATGTACTGTGCAGTGGGTCAACAATTACTCCTTTGTGGTCAACATCAGGTAGGTCGCCTTCTGATCAAGCTTCTGCGGTATCTGAGCCTGCTGATCCGGTGAAAAGGCTCTCCAGTCTCTCTCTTACTGCATCTCTCAAGGCCGCCCAGTTATCATCCAATCTACTACTCCTACAATCCAGTGTTCAGGCGATGTCGACGCGGATAGTGGTGCAGAATGTTCTCTTGCTGTATAATGAGGGCAACAACACCCAAGAGAACTGGTCCCGAGCCGCTGCCGATCTGCAGACTGCCATAGGGGGCGGGCCAACCTCTGCTCTACTCCTCCAAGTCATTCTGTTTTCCAAAAACGGCACTGGTATTGGGGATCCTCACGGTTTGCTCAACATCACAGGCGATGGTATCCGAGGTAAAATACAACTACCATATTCATATCAGAATAGCACAGCTTTATTTCTAGGAGACATTGGTCTAGGGTATCCTCCATCACTATATCCGAACTTTACGTACACCACCTCGGTCATTAACAGCACTCATAACTCTTCGGCCGCCTTCTTTAACGGCGACCCGCTCTACTCAGATTCAACGCTATTGCTGGGGCCGTGGCAGATAAACGCTTCGCTCTCGCTGCTATCCATTACCGTGCCTGTCACCAACAACACCTCTGCCGCAGATACTCTCGGTTGGATGACTGTGGTGGTGAACGCGCAGATGGTATACGATGTTGTCAGCTCACTGGAGGGTCTCGATAACACGGGCACTGTGTTGCTTGTTGGACCCACAAGTCCGAACAACAAACTTCCTCCGGACCTGACTGATACCGGCAAGTCTACAGCGAACGTAACGGCAGCAGGCAAACAAGAGGTCCACTTTATACTGCCACCTTTGCAAAACGAATCTCGGGGTATTAGGCATTCTAAACATGCTTACGGCGAGCCGAACACGCCTTTCATGATGCAGGACTACCCGGCAGTACTTAATGCCTTCACCACCACCAAGCCGGGAAGCTTGATATCTACGACTAATGAGGAGAACAAGAGTGTCTCTGTGGGTTATTCGTTGCTCTTAACAAACTTCGTTGATTGGGTGCTCTTGGTTGAGCAGGATCACGGCGAGGTCATCGCACCAATTAGCCATCTTCGGAACGTTCTCTTGGCCTGCGCGTTCGGGACCACCGGTGTCATACTCCTCCTTGTATTACCTATCGCGCATTTTTCAGTTAGGCCAATCAGGCGGTTGCGGGAAGCTACGAAGAAAACCGTGGACCCATACAGTTTCAGCTCGGACGACGCCAGCTCACATTCCTTCAACTCAAATGATAACCAAAACAATGACATATCCTTCAATGACGCCGATGCGGCTCAAGCCGCCAAAAAAGAAGGCTTCATCAGCAGTTTATCAAGTTGGGGGTGTCACAGACGTGAACGTAAATCGAAGCGTCCAGAGCGGGACGGTGGGCAATCGTTCCGTATCCCCGGAAAAGTGCACGATGGGAAGCATATCGTACATGACGAGCTTACTGATCTCACAAGGACATTCAACGAGATGTCTGAAGAGCTCATGATGCAGTATGAAAGGCTTGAAGAGAGAGTCAAAGAGCGGACAAAAGAGTTAGAACAAAGTAAGAAGGCCGCAGAGGCTGCCGATAAGAGCAAAACCTTGTTCATCGCAAATATCAGGTACGCTTTATCTTGATTAGGATATATGCAGTAACACATCGCGACAGCTCCACGTCCTTCAACGTCTGCACCAACGCCATGAAGAGGTTCTCAAGCTGACATACCTTAGCCACGAACTCAAAACTCCGCTCAACGGTATACTTGGCATGTGTACGGTGTGTATGCAGGAAGAGGACCAGACAAGAATCAAAAGATCGCTTGGCATCATTTACAAATCAGGCGATCTTCTCTTACATCTGCTTACCGACCTTTTAACCTTCAGTAAGAACGAGATTGGCCAGCAGCTTACTTTGGATGAAAAGGAATTCCGCCTGGCAGACGTCAGTTCTCAGATCTTATCAATCTTCGACAACCAGGCGAGAGAAGGGGTTATCAGCCTTGGAGTAACCTTTCATGCACCACCAGACTCGCTTGAGGCCGCCTCCAGTGTACCTTCTCCGCAGAGCCATGGCCCTTTTGGCATAGGAAATGTAAAAGACATGTACCTTTGGGGTGACCAACACAGGATTCTACAGGTGATTATTAATCTGGTCAGCAACGCTCTGAAGTTTACCCCACCTGGAGGTTCTGTGGAAGTAAAGATCAAATGTCTTGGTAGCGTGGAAGACAAGCCGAGCAGTCGTAAGGACTCCGCACAAGTGAAGCTGTCCAAGCAGTACTCATCCTCAAGGATTTCCAGAACCAGACATGGTCACGCTTCAGATTCTTCCACCACGTCACCAGTACCAAGTGCGGTAAGGGCCAACTCTCCGGACGGTCTCTCGGAGACGAATGTCAGAGGCACAAGCAAAGCTCGGCCGCAGTTTGCTCTTCGCGAACGATCTACATCTCCTCCTCCCCTCAACGCAAGGAACCTTTGGTTCGAATTCGAAGTTGAGGATACTGGGCCAGGCATACCCGAATCTCAACAACGGCTCGTTTTTGAACCATTTGTTCAAGGCGATCTGGGTCTCAGTAAAAAGTACGCGGGTACGGGACTTGGATTGAGTATCTGTTCGCAGCTAGCACGGTTAATGGGCGGCACCATCAGTTTGAGGAGCCAAGAAGGGGTTGGGAGTACCTTCACTCTCCGAATACCTCTGAAATTCACCAAGGAACGTCCCGGCAGTAGCACGAGTTCCACAGTCAATCTCCATACTCGCAGCGATACCGACCCCAACTCACTAGGTGGCGGTCGGGTACTGCAAAGAGCCGGCTCGTGTTCCGATCTCTCGATCAAGTCCGCACCTACTGTTGGCAAAGAGTCCAACGCGTTCAATGTCCCCATCAATCCACGCTTGGTTGGATTTAGCCAGCCATTCTTTGCGACGAGCCCTCCTCTAGATACACCTAAGCAGCAGCTGGAGGCGATGGAAAGAGCTGCAGTGGACGCTTCGCGTAGTAGCAATAAGGTCCGGGTGTTGGTGGCGGAGGATAACACAGTCAATCAAGAGGTAGTCCTTCGCATGCTAAAGCTAGAAGATATTTATGGTAGGCTGTTGTCAAACCGCGTGCGAGAGTCAACGCTGACAAACACGTGCTAGACGTGACACTCGCAAAGGATGGTCAGGAGGCTTTGGATCTGGTCAAGGAAAGCATGGTGCAGCAAAAGCTCTACAACTTGATCTTCATGGACATCCAGGTAAGCCCTCACAAGTGACATGTCTACCATTGCTGACGCAGTCCCTGGTAGATGCCAAACCTTGACGGTCTCCAAAGCACGCGCCTCATCCGCGAATTGGGCTTCTCCGCCCCAATAGTGGCACTTACGGCGTTTGCAGAGGAGAACAACATCAAAGAGTGCATTGCTTCAGGCATGAACTACTTCCTCCCCAAACCAATCCGTCGGCCAGCGCTCAAGCAAGTGCTGAATCGATATTGTCCATCAATTCCCGAAGCGGCCGAGGAGGTGGAAGTCATACCAGCTCCCAATAAAGAAAACAACGCCGATAAGATATTATAATGTATAACGACCATCTCGTATCTAGACGCGCTGCTTCCTTGCTCGCCGCGTTTCGATCCCAGCATCAACCGATGCAACGTTCGAAAGCGCTAACCTCAGTACCCCTGTCCTTGGTTAGGAAACAGTGTTCGTTTTCCTCGGCGCAGTGATCATTCTTACGACGGCCATGCTTGTAGATGTGGAAGGGTCAGGATTGTTGGCGTTTGAGGAAAAACAGGAACTCAAAGACTTTTGATTATACTCTACCTTCACTGTTCGATGTTAAGCATTCCGGGTAGCATCCCACCTGTTATATATGGTGCACAATCTCCTTATTGGTGTTTATCTGCGAGGCTGATGCTGGTGGTTGTCCAGGCGTACTTTTATGGTCATCATTAGCTTTCAGATGAGCTCCTAATCCGTATATCGGACTGCACATACGAGTACAATTCATACATAACACAGCCATACATTTCCTCTCAAAAATCTCGCTTCACGCCTTCCCACACACATACATTGTTGGGTATTCCACAATCAACATATTCTATGCTTTACGTGACCGTGCAGCAAAGTCGCCCGCATCAGACAATACAAGTTGCCTCAAGCAGTGGTCCATCGGTCATTAGTTGGGCCGACCCGACGGTACAGTCCACAGTCTACGATGTTTGATAAGATAGACTTGCTCGATCTGTATATTCCATGCGAAGGCATGACGATGGCGGGTCGAGGACCCATCATCTCATCACCTTCTCCTAACCCTGGCTTCTTATCAAGTTTGTCAGTCATGCCAGCTTACTTGGAAATGCATCCACCAGAGAGAATCATACAATTCCTATCCATGGACTATACCTGGACTGTTATAAGCTATCATCTCATGAAGCATCAATATCATTTGGCTTTCCTACTTTATTCAGGCATGCCAATGACGCAGGACTTTCCGGGGGTCGACAACTGGGTTTGTCGATCCCCTAACTTAATGGACTGCTTGAAGATGCCGGGAACGCTAAAGATGCCTAGCATGACACCTCTACTCCGCAATTAGGAAAAGGCAATTCATAGAACATGCCAGGAACTCATTTGACCCAAAGTGTCGTGGAAGTTGAGTATCGTCTGCGACTCAGGGAAGCTACAAGAGAAGGAACAGCTTAGCTAGGACTACGTCGTTACCGGAGCGCAACAGATTGATGACCCACAAAACCGACGGACATGGAGTGCACTCCACGAATGCGGCCATTACGGCTGTCAGGATGGATGCACCACAGATACCGACTCCGGACGAGATAGGCAGAAGCAAGCCGGACGCAGAGAAGGAGAGCTATGTTGCGGAGAATGAGCCCTGTGCGATCCGTTTTCCAGATGAGAGCAAAGAGGCGCTGGGTGATCCGGCCTCGGTCAAGACGGAGGAGGAGGTCACCTACCCCGAAGGTGGTCTGCGTGCATGGCTCGTCGTGTTCGGCTCTTTCAGTGGCATGCTGGCAGCCTTCGGGATGATGAACACGATCGGGGCCTTCCAAGCCTACCTCAGCACGCACCAATTGAGCGATTACAGTCAAGGCACCATCGGCTGGATCTTCAGTCTCTACGTTTTCCTTGCTTTCTTCTGCGGCATCCAGATCGGGCCGGTCTTCGACGCTAAAGGTCCACGGTTGTTGGTCTTCGCCGGGACTCTTTTTCTTCTGGCGAGCTCCTTTCTTTTGGGCATCTGCACTGGTAACTACTATACCGTCTCCCTCTATCCATAGCTCAACTATACCTACCATGGCTAACTCCCGATACTAGCATACTGGCACTTCATCCTCGTCTTCGGCGTCCTCGGCGGCATCGGCACCTCCCTAATCTTCACCCCCGCCGTCTCCTCCATCGGCCACTTCTTCCTCGCCAAACGCGGCACCGCCACCGGCCTCGCCGCGACCGGCGGCTCCATCGGCGGCATCGTCTTTCCCATCATGCTGCAGGCCCTGTTCCCGCGCATCGGCTTCGCCTGGACGACGCGCGTCATGGGCCTCATCTTCATCCTCCTCCTCGCCCTCGCCAACCTACTCATCCGTTCCCGGCTGCGGCCCGCCACCGGCACCCGCACCAGCGTGCTCCCGGACTTCACCATCTTCCGCGACCCAACCTTCGCCCTCACCACGACGGGCGTCTTCTTCATCGAATGGGGTCTCTTCGTCCCGCTCGCCTACATCTCCTCGTACGCGCTCGGCCACGACGTCGCCCCCGCCTTCGCCTACCAGCTCCTCGCCGTCGTCAACGCGGGTTCCTTCTTCGGCCGCTGGCTGCCCGGCTACGTCGCTGACCGCCTCGGCCGCTTCAACACCATGATCCTCACCGTCGCGATGTGCTTGCTCACCACCCTCGCCCTCTGGCTGCCCGCCCGCAATAGCGTCCCGCTCATGTGCCTCTACGCCGTCCTGTTCGGCTTCGCGAGCGGGAGCAATATCTCCCTGACTCCCGTCTGTGTTGGGCAGCTCTGTCGCACGGAAAGTTATGGGAGGTATTACGCTACTTGTTACACCGTTGTTAGTTTCGGGTAGGTTCACCCCCCCCCAGTCGATTATTCGTGCGTGGATGACGTAAAAATGCGCTTCTTTTGCTGATGATGGGGAACGTTTTAGGACTTTGACCGGCATTCCGATCGCAGGCCAGATCCTGACGGCTGACGGCGGCCGTTATCGCGGTCTCATTCTCTTCACTGCCATGTGCTATGTCGGTGGGCTTGTTTCGTTCACGGCGGCGAGGGTGCTGCAGGTTGGGTGGAAAGTTACGGCCGTTTACTGATTCGTTCTTCTTTTCTCGTCGCAGTCGGGTGTGTAGAAGCATGGTGTTGGGAGTTCGGATGGGTCGCCACCGGAAAAAGAGATAGGCATGGAAAAGTCATGGGCTTCGAGGGAGTTGGCGTGTTAAACTGCGTGTGGCGCGTGTAGATATGACTTGTGATTGGGGAGAAGAATGTCTCGCTCTATTGTAGAGGCTATCCTCGCAGCGGTCTAGACCAGACACGTCCAGGCATCACACACATATTACATTATCAATCATCTCTCTTACTGTAGCATGAGTTCGGCAAGGTATATTTTTATTATCAATAAATTTATCTTTTTTTGCCTATTATATATATCTCGACAGCGGCGTAACCTATCTCACCTAGCCAAATAGCCAGCCCAACGAATGTACTCATGACGAAAATCGTCATGTAATGAACGTAGAGTAAGGTATGTACAACACAACGGGCCCTAGATCGTAAAGAGCGTTTTCCATTCCCATGTTTTATTAATCCCCCACCCAAGCATCACAAAACCCGGCAAACAAGAGAACCCAGCGAAACTAGCAACGTATAGCGAGATCCATCCCCTCCGGCCTTTCTTCCTCACTGTCCCCGTACTCTCTCACAGCTGACTCATTGACTCTTGTCACCTCCCTGGTTGCCGGTCTTGTCGCCTCCTTGGTTGCCGGTCTTGTCGCCCCCCTGGTTGCCGGTCTTGTCACCTCCCTGATTGCCGGTCTTGTCACCTCCCTGGTTGCCGGTTTTGTCGTCATCATTGTTCCCGGTCTTGTCGTCATCATCATTGGTGCCGGTCGGTGACGGAGACGCGGTCGAACTGCCCCAGGTGCTGGTCGGTGTCGTTGAAGTGCCCCAGGTGCTGGTCGGTGTCGTCGAAGTGCCCCAGGTGCTGCTGCTGCTCGGTGTCGTCAAAGTGCCCCAGGTGCTGCTGCTGCTCGGTGTCGTTGAACCCCAGGTGCTGCTGCTGCTCGGAGACATCGAACTGCCCCAGGTGCTGGTCGGTGTCGTCGAAGTGCCCCAGGTGCTGCTGCTGCTCGGTGTCGTCAAAGTGCCCCAGGTGCTGCTGCTGCTCGGTGACGACGACGCGGTCGAGCTGGACTTGGTGGTGCTGCTGCTGCTGCTCGGTGACGACAACGCGGTCGAGCTGGACATGGTGGTGCTGCTGCTGCTCGGTGACGACGACGTGGTCGAGCTGGACATGGTGGCGCTGCTGCTGCTCAGTGATGACGACGCAGTCAAGCTGGACATGGTGGTGCTGCTGCTGCTTGATGACAACGACGCAGTCAAGCTGGACTTGGTGGTGCTGCTGCTGCTCGTTGACGACGACGTGGTCAAGCTGGACTTGGTAGTGCTGCTGCTGCTCAGTGACGACGACGCGGTCGAGCTGGACTTGGTGGTGCTGCTGCTGCTCGTTGACGACGACGCGGTCAAACTGCCAGTGGAAGGGGAGCTGCTGGCAGTGGCAGTGGCAGTAGCAGTGGCAGTGGCAGTGATGGCCTGCGTGGTGGTGTAGGTCCTGATCACGGCGACGGTGGTGACGGCGCCGTTGGCCTTGGTCGACAGGGACGTGATGGTCTCGGTCGACGTGACGGTCACGGACTTGGGGCTGGCGGCGGTCACTTGGGCGGGTGTGCCGGGCGTGCCTTGGTTGTTGGGCTGGCTGGGAGTCCCGGCAACGCCAGGGGCGCCGGCGGTGACGGTGACGACAACGGTCGAGTAGATGGTCTGTGCCGGCGGGCAGGGCGGGCAGGTTCCCTGTGCTGGGCCGTTGGTGGTTTGAGGTGGCAAGTTGACCGGCGCGGCGGGCTGGTTCTGCTGAGCGGGCTGGTTCTGCTGAGCGGGCTGGTTTTGCTGAGCGGCGGGCTGGTTTGGTTGATTTGGTTGAGGTGAAGGAACGGGACTGTTACCGGCCGGTGCTGTGCTAGAAGAGATGACCACATTTCCCGTCGTGGTAGAGGTAATGCAGGTGGTATAGGTCGTGGTGGTGAAGAAGGTGGAGTAGTATGTTGTACCACGTGTGGTGGCAACTGGAGTAGAGCAGGGCACGAAGGAAGTGATCGTGAGGGTCGATTTGACTGTACCGACAGACTGGACGGTGGTTGTATCAACCTTGGTAGTGCCGGTAGGCTGTGGCGAAGTCGTGGCACTTGGCATGCTCGTGCTAGAAGACGTTGGTCCCGGGGGTGATGTTGACATCGAAGTCGGCTGCGACTCAGGAGAAGGTTTGCAACCGCCTACGCAGCTGTCGATGACCGCTTTATCTCTCTCTTGGTTCGCAGGAAAAGCGGCAGCGAAGCCGACGAGGGCTGCCGCCAGGATACTCCATGAGGCACGCATGGTGAATTCGGTGGAGCTTGGTTTGGGACAGGATGGATAAGGAATGCAGTAGAGATAGGGCTGTGCTTATATACACAGCGATTGATGAGTATAAGACCGCTGCAAAGCGAGAGTGGCTGCTCTACCAGGGCAGATTGATCACTGATCAGATCGAAATTGAACACAAGGACTGATGATCGAAAGAAAATAATGAGGGTGGAGAGTCCTCCTCATATAGTCCTCTCGAGACCCTTCCCCTCTCGTATCCGGCAGATGATGGTCTGATGCCCCGAACGCAACCTTTCTTTCCAACATGTTAGCGTTGGCAAGATCACTGGAGCCATCACTGATGGATTGCCAGTCCGCCAGTCAGCGTGGATCCGGGTGCCGGGTCTCGCCTCTCAGTGAGGTGAGAAGATGGGCAGGCCAGCCCATTTTGCGCTGCGGGCACTGTCTGAACGGGTTTAGAGGCATCTGACGGACGGTGTTTGTGGACAGCTGGATCGTGTTAGCAGCTGGACAATTGGCAATTGGACTCCACATCCTTAATGTGGAATGTTTAATGTGGAGTCTTGTGCACGGGCACGAGTAGGAGAGAGCGAGATGACTCTCGTTGCTCTTGGAGTGTCAAGCCAAGTCCAACAGTAATATTGAGTTAATAATGTTCTGATAGTCCATGATCGGTTATCAGGAATTTCCATTTAGGGCCTAAGTTTCGCGTGGTTGACGTTAGCTTAACGGGTTCTAATTAGGTAACACGGGCCCTCTCGGGTTTTGCCTCCAGGCCTAAGGGGCCTTAGTGAGTTTTTAACGTCCTCCTAACGCGGGACACGGGTCGGATGGCAACCCGATTACGGAGTACCTTATGCTTCGTGGCGTTACTGTACTTCCTCCGTCCATCAACGACGACGAATCGCTTCACAGTTCATGTACGGGGCAAAGGCGCAAGGGGCAAAGGGCAAGGGGCAAGGGGCAGTCGGGCAAGGATACGGTAACGTTATCTGATCAGGCTGATCCTCAAGTGCTTTTTAAGGTATGGAAGCTTTGGTGGCTGAACGACATTCAATAAATCCTAGCTGAATTGTCTGCTTCGAGAAAGCTACTCGGTTATACGGAGTTGGCTCACGACTTTCTCAACGCTTGCCAGCTCATACAGAACCCAAGCAGCACTACACACTTCCGAGCTTAGTTGGACGAGACTTACTGTACAATCCCGTATTCACTAATAGTTTTCTTTTTTTGGCCACAGAATCCAGCATGTTGCATGAGTTGGTATCGCCATCACAAGAATCGTTACTTTTGATATTTTATAAGTTAATCCGTTATCATTGTGGCAAGAAGGTCCAACCCTACTGTACCGTCTGTCGAAGGCGTCCACTAGGAGATGTTCCGAGCGCACATACGAAGTTAGTGCCAGCCACTTGGCCCTACCCCAGGGTCCAGAGGGGCCGTTCGTCTAAGGTCCACCAGCAGATGCTCCGAGCGCACATAGTGCCACTTGGACCAAGAGGATGTTAGCCCTACGCCAGGCTCCCCAGAAAGGCCATCTGCCTAAGGTTCACCAGGACGAATGTCCCGAGCACACAAAGTGCCAGCCAGCCACTTGGCTCCCAGGGGTCTTGGGAAGCGGCGCTTGTTGGTTCCGAATGTTCCGATGGCGTACGGTACGCATATCTCTCCTGAGCTCGTAAGCCACAAAGCTTCTCTTGAACAGCGAAGTCGAGAAAGACGTTAGAACTTCACCGATCCGCTCGCCCTTTACGGTCAGTGAACGTTAAGAGGGACTGACTCTGACCGCAGGAAGTCCGAGCTACACAGAGTCTCTTATCGCGAGTCGCCGAGAGGTGGGTGAAGTTTCTTTTCTCGGGCCACTTCGATCTCCTGATGGCTGGAGAAGCTTATCGAGCGATTGGTCCGTATCGTCCGATGCCTCTGCAGTAACGTTAGCATCGTTAGCAAGGTTTCCACAATTGGAACCGAACTTGCCTCTCGGGTCTCTGCTCTTCCGCTTTGGGCAGGACGATGATGGATGTGGTCGTACCATCACCAATTGGACTGTCGCAAAAGGAGCTCGTGCGTACCTTTGAGGTTGTTCGGAGAGTTGCGAACAGGCTTGTTCGTTAATATTGCCGAGGACAGGAGTGACGATAGTGGCGCGCAGGAGATATTGAAAGCAGTGCCTGAGATAGGGTTACTTCTTTGAGTCCCTCTTAGTGCGCTACCATACTGGATTTCATCTAGTCAAACGACTTTAGCCATCTTATACAGACAGCGTCCGTGAAGGTGATGGTCGGATTTCAATCTCCGCTTCCATCGTGCTCCGTGCTCATCCTTTGTGAGATACTTCTCGGTGACGCATAAATCCATCGAAGAATGGCATTGTCGAGGGTCGAGCATGGAGCCTGAGACATTGGCATTGGCTTTGTCTAGAAGCCAGCCCCTTTGGGTATCTCAACGGCGACCGTGTAACCTGCGCTGCTGTGTGTGTCTCTCTCTCTCTGTGTGTGTCTCTCTCCCCCTCTCTCTGTGTGTGCGTGTGTGTGTGTATGTGTATCTCTTGAAGCAATAAAAACAGCTGCTAATTACCATAAATCATCGAATGAGAGGCTGCCACAACATCATGCAAGAGTTGATTCGCTAGAACCGAGCTTCCCTGCGCGTTGCCGCTCGAAATGCCTAACTTTTTCGGAGAGGAAAAAGTCCTTTATTTCTTCGTAAACAATATCTACTCAAAACGTTGCAAGAAGCGATTGAGTGATTGTTGTTAGGCATTGGTGCCGATTACACTCATTAAGATCTTCCATTTCGATGTGGTTTTGTGAGAAGTTTTGGCGTTTAATCGCCGGGCGTGACCGGGGTGAGATTGCTTACGACAGCCCCTGTAACGCTGACGGACGACATGGTGGGTAAGATATAAGCAAACTGAAGAGAGAGAGAGAGTCAACGCCATCGTGAAAATACAATAACGTAGCGTTGGATGACTTGAGATCGATGAGCCCAGCATGCAGGCTGGTTTCCGGATCGGCGTGAGGCATCTGGCGACGTGGATACTTCTCATAACCAATATCTGTACATCGGCCTTTTATATCCCAGGTAAAATTTGTCCCAACGTGATGTGAGTCGGTTTCTTCTGCTGACATCGTTTGCCTTAAGGTTGGTCGATTCGAGATTATAAGGACGACGAGTCTATACCGCTACTTGTCAACAAGGTCTACTCCGACAACACACAACTACAATATGCCTACTACGACCTTCCCTTTGTTTGCCCTCCGACGGGCAAGAAACACGGCGGCTTTGCCTATAGCAGCGGGCACAGCATCTCGCTCAACTTGGGGGAAGTCCTACGTGGCGACCGTATCACGACTTCGGACTACGAGCTGGCGATGGGACAAGATAAGGAGTGTCAATATCTGTGCGGTCACGAGGTCGACCGGAAGGGGATAAAGCGTGCCAGAGAACTTGTGGCTGATGGCTATGTCGCTGAATGGATCGTCGATAATCTTCCCGGGGCGACAAGCTTCGTGACGGTCGACAAGTCCGGTAAATACTATGCGGCAGGATTCAAGATAGGTTTCATGGATTTCTTCTCGGACATCGGCAAGCCCAGGTACTTCATCAACAACCATCTCATCCTTGTGTTACGATGGCGGAGAGCTCCAGGCAAGGCAGGGCGGCAAGGGGGAAAGGTCATTGTTGGCTTCGAGGTCTTCACCAAGAGCATCGGAGCCGCTGATCGCGCAGCAAACGGCTGCCCAAGGGATCTTCGAGGTCGCACCGACGGGATGGAACTCTACATCGCCCCCAATAATACCGATCTTGCCTCCAAGTATCCACACTCGTCCTACTTACCGGAAGAAGACGATGTGGAAGACGGTGCTAGACTTACGATTCCATATTCGTATTCGGTTTATTTCCGGGAAGACAACTCGATCGAGTGGGCCAACCGTTGGAGTCTCTATCTCGTGAGCCAGGAACAGAGCTCGAAGGTCCATTGGCTGTCTATTTTGAACTCGCTCGTCCTCGCCGGATTTCTAACGGCTATTGTGGCGGTCATTCTGGCCAAGACTGTCCGCGGAGATATCAATGGACATGCTAGAGTCGGTGTGGCGGAGGAAGGGAAGATCAAGCTGAGAAGAAAGAGACATCTCACTGGGACCAAACCACCCAGAGTAGACGAGAAGGGCTCGAACGGGCTCTTGGAGCAGAATGGAGACGCTGATAACGATGCCGACATATCATCCGACGAAGACCCCGCAGGGGATCTTACAGGCTGGAAGCTTCTGCATGGGGACGTGTTTCGAAATCCTCCTCATGGTGGTCTACTCGCCCCTCTCGTCGGTTCCGGCATGCAGCTCGTGTTCATGGCGACCGGATTGTTGCTGTTGAGCTGCATCGGCATACTGAACCCTAGCTTCCGAGGCGGCTTCGTCAGTGTTGGCATGGGGCTTTTCGTGTTCGCAGGACTCTTTTCGGGGTACTTCTCCGGCAGATTTTACAAGACCTTTGGGGGCTTGAACTGGACAGAAAACACTTTGAGAGTAAGTCGGTCAGGGCTGTTTGGAGTCGAGTATCAACTGACGGATTTCAGACTGCTCTGCTGTTTCCGGGCCTGCTCTTCGCCACCATCTTCGTCCTTAATCTCTTCATGTGGGCTCAGGCGTCCAGCACGGCTCTGCCTTTTGGTACGCTCGTTGCTTTAGCCGCCCTATGGCTTCTCATCCAGCTGCCACTTGTTTACGCCGGTAGTTGGTATGGTTACCATCAAGCAGCTGTCTGGGAGCATCCTACGAAGACAAACCTCATACCCCGCCAGATTCCAGCACAATCATGGTATATGAGAAATGTATTCACCGTCCTGCTTGCAGGTTTAGCACCGTTCGGGGTCATCTTCGTCGAGTTACTTTTCGTGTTCCGGAGTTTATGGCAAGACAAAAGCGGCTACTATTACGTCTTCGGTTTCCTCAGCGTTGTTTGCATTGTGCACATGGTCACTGTCGCCGAAGTTACCATAGTAGCGACCTACCTTCATCTTTGCGCCGAGGTGAGTCTACATCCCCACGCTCCTCTGAGGGTCAGTCCTCATCGTAACTAGGACTATCGTTGGTGGTGGCGGTCTTTCTTCGTCGGCGGCGGAAGTGCAGTATGGGTCTTCCTGTACTGCATATGGTATTACTGTACGGAGCTTCGCATCCAGGGCTTCGTCTCGAATCTGCTCTTCTTCAGCTACAGCCTGTTAGCGTGTACGGTGTATGGGCTTCTCACCGGAACAGTGGGGTTTCTGACGGCATATGCGTTTGTGCGGCGAATATACGGGTAAGCCGATGGCGTTTCAGCCGTCCGTCTATTGCTAATTGACGTCACGGCAGTGCGGTCAAAGCTGATTAGGGGCCTCCTTCTCCTTTGTCCCGGCTTTTTTAGACTCGGTCTGTGGGCTTTCGGTCGTACTCCAGGGGTCAAACAATGGACAAAATCGGTGGAGCGATTGGCGTTGACTCGCCGTCTTTGGTCTGCATTTTCCGGCGATGAATGGAAAACGCTTAGCCTGCAGCAATACTTACACAAGCTAATCCATAGAGTACTGTTGCAGTAGATAGCCCAAGATAGACATACTGCAGTCAGAGGACGGGTGCAACACGATGACGTGCCTCACTCTCACCTTGCAGTTCAACCCAGCGGAGGAGGATTTAAATCGCACCAAGAGCTACGAAATAAAAGTACAATGGCTTCCACGGTCACTCTCCACGACCCAGACAGAGTACCTGACTCCAACCCACTAGGAATTTCCGCTCCCGATGTCGGCGGTACAAGTGCCTGTACCTTTACCCACCTAAGGTACCACGTTGTCAAGCTTCGTAAGCAAAATGTTAATCCGGACTGTTGACTAGGTACCTTACACATATGTATGCGGAAGGGCGGAAGGGCGGAAGGGCGTAAGGGTATGGATTTGTTGGTGGCTTGTTCTGGAACCACGCCCTTGGGACCTGGAAGTGATTGCGATTGCATCCTGCTTGCTTTGACTCACATTTTAGATGTCAATGACTTGACTTAATTATTATTCAGCAAAGATGTAGGGTTTATCGTTTCTCCTACTTCATCACCACAAAGGAAGGTCCCTCTTTCCCTCAGAGTATAATCGAGACAGTATTCCATTTTTCATCTTTTCTTTGTCGTGAAGATCCACTTCAATCGGCTCTCGTCTCCCCCTTCTCATAGGGATCAAGCATGTGTCAAGTCACGGGCTCAACCTGACGTTAGGAGAAGGTTGGGAGCGTGCCGGGGAGATTATTAGTAATTGAGTTTGCCCCTAGTGCTCGTGGATGGTTTTTGGGCCACATGGGTGGGAGGTTCGTTCTCAGAGACAAAGAAAGCAGTGAACTTACTTGTACCTTAATACCTGGTAATCATATCGACTTCCTTCTTGTGTGGTTCATTCATGACTCATGCTCATGATTGAAGAGCATAGGGTAAGGTAGCTCTGTACAGTAACTCGTACAGTAAGGGCTATTTGAAAGGGCGGGGAGGTGGAGTAGAGATGCGTGAGGAGCTGGCCGGAATGACGGGGAATGTTCCGTGAGAGCAGGGTTGTTAATCCTCTAACAGTCTGTGTTCCAAGTTTGTATTTGACGTACCATGTGAAGATCAATTGATAAATAAATAAGTGTACAAGTACAACCGTAGGGCGTGCATGGCTACGAACACTATCAGATTGTGACTCAGTACGAAGTAAGGGACAAGGATACTCTATAAGAACTATAGACATTCTGCCTTCTGCTTCCAGTTCAATGGAATCCATTCATCCAGAACGATAGTAAACAGTGCAATCCAAGCCAGTGTGATTCGTTGATCTTGATCGATATTGCTATTTGCTTGTTTGTTCCCCACGGCAATCTCCTCCGGATCCTGTCCATCTTGAACGCCGCATTGGATCTGTCAGGGTATATAATTACCCAGACACCTTTTGAACGCCTCTTTGACTCTCGAGATGTTTTTGCCTCTCGATTGGAGGTTAGAGATATATTCCAAGACCTCTCTCTCTCCCTGAAGCCAATCCACTGACTCTGCTTTACTGGATAGCGAAACTTTAGCGATGCGGACTCAGATACACACGAGGGCAGCCTTGGCGCCAAGATCGAAGATAGCCGTCGATATCATGCTAAACAACAACCAACAAGACGCCTACGTCAGTTCGTATACCACATTGGAGAAAATCGAGGGAGACGTCTCAATCACTGCGCCTTGCGATACAAGCTTCGATCAGATTCTCATCACTTTCGAAGGTATGAAATGACTTTCCGTCCAGCTCATATTCAATTGTCGCCATAATATCAACCTACGTCCACCCACGCAAGAGAGTAACACGACACTAATATACACAGGCTCTACCAAAACCTATGTGGAGAAGATTGCGACTACAGCAGCTACGAACAGCAGAACAAACGCTTTCCACAACTTCTTGAGGCTGACCCAGCCGATCGGTGACGAATTGTTGCCACAACCGCGCGATGCTGAGGCCGGACGAACGTACAAGTTCCCCTTCCACTTTGTAGTTCCCGAACGACTTCTTCCACAATCATGCGTCCACCCTCGGGAAAGCGAGCAGGTGCACGATGCCCACCTGGAGCTCCCTCCGAGTCTTGGGGATCCCATGCTGGCCAGCGATGGCCACTCGTTACTGGATGATCTTGCACCAGACATGACCACCATCTCATACGCCATCAAGGTCCGGGTTGTTCGGAGTCGCGAAGATGGTGGCAAACCACTCGTTCTTGCCGACAGCGCGAAAAAGCTTCGCATCATTCCGGCAACCGCCGAACAACCGCCGTTGAACGTCACCGATGGTGAAGACGGAGACTACGTTCTTCGGAAGGAGAAAGTTTTGAAGAAGGGCATGTTCAAAGGGAAATTGGGACGGTTGACGATGGAAACCACGCAGCCGAAATGTCTGAATCTCCCACCACCGAGATCAGAGTCATCGTGTCCTCCGAGCACCATGGCGACGGTGAACTTACGATTCGATCCGGCAGAGGAGAGCGCACAACCTCCTCGGTTAGGCCAACTTTGGAACCGAATCAAAATCGCAACCTTCTTCGGAACACTTCCGATGGGCGACTTCCCTACCAAGGCCGGCGTGAGCAACTACGAGAGCCAACGTGGACTGTTTGTGGAGACTCTCAACCTTTCGTCCCGTTGCGTGGAGTCAGCTCGGTGGGAACGACACATCTCGTCTCACTCTCCGCCCCCCATGCGCAGGGATTCCGGCTGGTCCACATCCTCCTCGGCGAGTACCTCGTCCGCATACGCAGGCAGGATCTTTTACACCGCCAGACTACTGGTACCCATAACATTACCAACCCGCAAAACATTTCCCCCAACCTTTCATAGCTGCCTCGTTTCCCGCATCTACGCCCTCGACTTCTCCCTCAGCCTGCACACACCAAGCGCCACCGTCTCGGCGCAGACGATGCACCTCAAGGTCCCTCTACAAATCTCATCGACCGGGAACATATACGCACAACCAGAGATCTCCGCAGCTGAAGCAGAAGCCATTGCCGCCAGGGAAGCGGATGGTTTCTTCGACCCAAGGTCCCTCGCTCCACCAAGTCCGGAGTATACAGAACGAGCGGAGTTCACACAGCCGCTATCACCATCGATGAGACAAACGCCGTCGAACGCTGCGGCGCCGCCGGGATACTCTTCGATGGCGAGAGCGAGTCATGGCGTGCAGGCATCGATCCCAATGCCACTTGGAATATCGTCCGCTTGTGGGTAGGGCATGGACATGGCTAATAATCCTCTTCAGAGGGTGTTATCGGGGTGAAGGAGAGGAGCGGCGTTAGCCGAACGGTGCGGCTATCGGATTGCTTCATCTCCACCTGAAATGCCTGGTAGAGTGGCGTAGGTGAAGAGTCTTTCGGATTATCTGGTTTCTGGCGACCATCTGGCGTAGAGACGAGTATATACCCTTATAGCGCAGCGAGCCTTTATATGTGACCGTATGATCTGTATGACCCATCTACCATCTACTCTCAGTCACGCAAGTGATGGAGGCGCAGACTGATATCGCGATGGATGGGGTCGGGCTTGAATTATTTTTGAAGCAGCTACCGCACCCTCTGCATACTCCACGACGACCTTACTTCTGCACGTCCTCTCCTCCCTTCCATCTCCCGCCCTCGGCCCCGTCATCGTCGTCCTCGACCACAAGCTCAACTCCAACCCCCACCATCATCTTCTTCTCCTCTACCAACCTCAGCCCCAGCCCGCCAGTCCCGGAAACCTTCCCTCGCTATCCCTTCCCCGTCCCCTTCCCCTCCCCTCATCCCTTCTCCAACACAGCAGCGCGCCCGACCCTTCACTCTCCTTTTTCCACCACCGCCAAGCGACTGTCCACTCACCAACCCACTCAGCATGCGCCAAAGATCGTCCCGATCGGTTCTTGTTTTAGATAGACTCCTTCTAACCCTCTCTGTTATCTGCCGTCTGTCTGTCTATCTGCCCCATCGCTTGGCTTCTTCCTTCGTATGGGGTGTGATCAGTTCGACAGGCGTTGTCTGAGTGGCTTGCAGAGCGTAGACTGCGGAATATAGCTCGTAGGGTATCAAGATGGCGAACAAAAGTTGCAGAGAAGAAGCGGTCGGGCTTGACCGTTCGAAGTCCCACATGTTCCCTCTTTCGCGATCGTCATCAAGCGCCGGCTAGCTTCAGCCCATCCACCTCCTCCCTCACCACATATTTCTTCTTCTCCTCCGCCTCCTCCGCCTCCCCCTCATCCACCCCTCCATTCCCCACCCCCACCTCCG
>JAABUJ010001167.1_pt1 | contig 40450 bp, 40 predicted proteins | sample 5559131 | NCBI WGS metagenome assembly JAABUJ01 (sample SAMN10711875, study PRJNA513366) | rock metagenome | isolation source: Antarctica rocks | place: Antarctica: Victoria Land, Mt New Zealand nord | collected 2016-01-07 | reverse complement strand
CCAACCTGCGGACAGCGCTGGCTGGTGTTGACTCTTCTTAGCTCTGCAAATACTTGGAGCAACAGTATTCACAGGTTCCCAGCCGGCACCACGTGGAGGTGAGAGTCGTCGCCCCGGAGCGAAGTAGTAGCATGGATATATCTTATGCTTCTTCGCTGACAAAGGTACCTTAGCTAAACCGACGCAATGCAACTTTCAGATATGAGGTCTTATATGTCCCTTCTGAGAGAACCCTCCGCGTCTGAACCCATCGTTCCATACCTAAGCCAAAAGACATGTCTCACAATCCATACTCTACCACCCAGCAAGATTCCACTGACTGCCAAATTCATATACCTCATTGACCTTCCACTCTCGCGACTGATATCTTCGGACAGATGCCTGGCCTGTCGGCCGTGCCGGTCAGACACGGCCCGAGTTCTGGGATGGCGGTCGCTTTGGCGCATATGTGCTGGAAGCCACCGGCTGCGTTAATGCAGGGAAGAGCGTCCATGATGACGTTGCCAACACATGTGGCGCAGGTGCCGTCTGTCAAAGGGTTGAGGTTTCTGTGTCCGTGTGGGTTCGAGTCAGATAGTTCAAAGGCCCATGGAGGGAGAGTGGGAGTGTAATTGGTTCTGGTTAAGGAGGAGCAGAGGGAATACGTGAGCGCGGACCGCGGACATACTCTTGTGCAAAGGCCGCCAGACAAGTCCCGCCACATTTGATACGGTCCCAGATATTGAGGCCGTCCATGATATGCTAAGCAGCAATAGATATAATCAGCATACGGCCTCCGCATGGCAAATGGCAAAACAAGAAAGCAGGAGACAGTAAGGGCGGGACTGAGGAACTAACCTCCCATGGGCAAGGCTTGTTAACAGCCTGTGCAACGGGCGCAACGCCGAGGTACTTGTCCCAATTGGTTGCCTGGATGATCTCTCGACAATGTTGCGTGTTTAGGACGAGCGCTCCAGGAAGCAGAGTCCCGGGCACGCTGTGAAAAGCTTGGTTGACAGTCCCCCCAATATTGTTGGCAGCTGTCTGGACATTGTTTATAGCTCCGTTGGCCCAGCCAGGGAGGGCCAAATTGGGCAGACCACGGCTTCTGAAATCTGAGTCTATGGCGGCAGCATAGCCTGTTCTGGCGAGGACTGTGATAAGGAGGCTCGAGTACACGGAAGTGAGCAGCATGACTGTGTTATGAGATGAGGAACCTGGGTGTGGAGGCGGGCTTCGTTGGTAGCAAGACAGCGCTATGGTATAGCGAGGCTTACTCGGCGCGGTCCACAAGGCGTTGAGCTGGAAGGTTGCAGGGAGAAACAGAAGCTGCCCACCCTCTCGAAGGTCCCGAGTCAAGTAGTTATACGAAGAGGAGGCTGTGTAACCAACGGGAAGAGCGGGAGACGATGGAGCAATATAAACAACCTCCGTAGACCTCCCTATCTCAACATTGCTCTCACCCTGTCTTTAACACTGCCTCAGTGACCATAACCTCTGGGTCGGCTCACCGGAAACATGCCACTGTATCATCATTGACGAAGCGCAATCATATCACCACCGATCTGGTGGCTTTCCGCACGGCATGGTCGGAGGCTCAGACTGCACGAGAAACTCCCGAGCCACGTTGTGGAAACGTATTGAAACAGTGGCGGTTTCCGAAAGTGACCTGATCACGACTGGAGAGAAAAGGCGATGGGAATAGATTTGGCGAGCAAATGCGTCCTTGTCGCTTGGTGTTGCGGCTCTGCTTGAAACTAAGTGATGCGACTCCCGATTACACAGCCTGGTAATAGAGGACACGTAAGTGGGTAAGTATGTAGGTAGGGAGTTGTAAAGACGGGACCTGACATAAAAGCTTCAGGGCATCACACATGTCTTATCTTCCTAGGTACTTTGACTGGACCGAATGCTGGTGTAGATCTTGTTTGTTGTTGCCGATTGGATTACATCACGGCCACAGTTGAACTGATTTAGGTTGCAAGTGGTCACCGCCTACCTATTTATCACAGCCGGGTTTCACTCAAAGGGCTGGGCCACAAGGCGACGGCCATTACTGAATGCCATGGGACCAGCGTGCGGAACTGGCGGCCGCATACCCATGTAGTTCTTGGCCGTAAAAAATTGCCAATTGGTCTATCTTAAACCACTATCCCATTATATCAGAACGTAAATGGACCTGATTATGAGTACATAATTCTATATCTCAGAACGGTGCATGTATGCTGTTGAAAGGCGACAGATTTGTCGACTGATATATGTCCAAGACTGAGGAGTTCCCTCTGTTTACGACTTGAAACCATATCAATCAGCGGTGAGACTCTGGCAAGCCTATTGAATTACTCTCATCCAGAACATCACCGTCTGCTCATTCAACCTATGACCTAATCGATTCTCGACCGCAATAGATAATGGGTAGCAAGTCACAGATAATTCTTCCTTTGGAAGCCTCCACATCTTGGGCTGGAGGAAGGGAAATCGCTGTTCTGGGATTCTTGCGAACGCGCGGACTTGAGGATGACTTTGATGATAATGAAACAGACAATATCACGGAGTCAAGGATCAGAAGCCTGAAAGCGTATGCAAAAGCGCAGTAAAGGAGTGATATCCCCTGAGAAGATTGATCCGATACTCCTTGGCAAAACTAGACTCGTCCGGCGCCAGGCCAATTGGAAGTAGGTGTTCCGGCCGACCCATTTCTCATCTGTCTTGCACAGAACATCATGAGCCACCAAACCAAACGCTCCCACAACTCCAAACATCGTCGCAATGAGTCATGGCGGTGAGATAAGTGCCTTGGCACGGTCTGGCTCGTCGACGCAGGTTGAGTGGGGTGGGGGAAGTTTGTAAGTCTCGGTCCACTGATGTATGGCATCAAGTTCCTGCACCGGTGTACTGTATTGAAGTCCGGGTACGGTCTGCTATGGCCTTCAACCCAGCGCAATGTTGGCAATGCCCACTTCTGCGTGACACATGATAATTGTCGGAGCTTTTTGATACAGTGATCTTTCGTGCCTGTCAGCCGAATGTCATGGGAATAAGGAGAAAACTCAAGATCTAACCTATGTGCATTCGCGCAGTCTGTGGACTATCCTCGAAGTTGACGTTAGTGCCGTTGCAATAATCCCAATAAAAGATCTTGCGCAAGATACTCTTCCGCAGTCGAAATCAGCTTGCGGACAATGGTATTTCATTCGGTCGGACGGGAGAAACCACACAATGTAGCTGATAAGTGTATCAAGTTGTCTGATACCATCAGTAGACATTGCAGTGATCTCGCCGTTACCAATTGGCGTGAGTCAATTCCTCGCCGCAATTTGTGCTGCAACGAAAATGCATACCATTACTTGTTTCTTGCTCCAAGCCGCGTCTACTTGGGAACTGTGAGGTCCCCAGTAGATTGGCGGGTAGTCGAGCCTGCCGTTGAAGACGATTGATTTGTATCTCATTGTGATATCTTTCGAAGCTGGTGCTAGGTGTTCGAAGGCTGTCAAGTGTACACTGTCCATAAACGTCACCGATAAACAGCGTACAATAGAAGGACGTTATCCCCAAGCATAGAAGATCAATAGTGACAACTCCTTGCAATCCAATGGCAGCTGTAGTTGTGGTATGAACGACGATAAGTCTCGGCTCCAATACGTATGGTAATAGCTTGACAGAACCATTGCATATTGACATCCGTCTCAGATTTCAGATACGCTCCATTCTTGAGCATGAGGTCTATAAGCCTGTAATGTGGATTCTGATCATCGATGCTTCCAGCAGGATAAGCTGGAAGCCGTGACCGAAACAGAGTGAAAGGCCCCCTTGAGAGAAGTGCACACAGGAGGAGGCGATGGAAGGCCCGGGGCTCTTCGGCTCTTACATAAGGCACAAAGAATCTACCTTACCTTGGTCTGCCAAGACCTTATGAGAATCGTCACTGATTCAGTACAACAATGGACTGCTGCGAGATACAGGTAAGCCTTAAACATTCCTCCGCTGATGATGGAATGATCAATAAAAATATATAAGGTACAGGAGTGATGCCCTCTTGCTATCCTGGATCTAATCTGATTAGATCATCTCACAGACTCTATTGCTACCAGAACGCATTACTCTACTCTACATACCATTTGAATCTCAAAGCTATGATCAGTACGATGAGAGGCAAAACCACCATCCCTACGTTCCTGATACTTCTCTTGACCGGACCTCTCCACATCATGCTATGCGCATCAACAAAAGTGTCCCCATCATACGAGTTAGGATAGTCGCCTTCCGGCACTTCTACCCCTAGGAACTTACAAAGAGGCTCCCACCCGTGACTGGGATGAAACTCGAGCAAGTTCTCTCTCGGCACGACGTCGCGAACATGTTGGCAATAGTCAAGATACCCTTGACGGCATTTCTCACCGTAATCGTTGTCGCAGAAAACCTGAAAACTCAGCATGACGTGCCTGTTCCAGCGGCCAATCACGAAAGGATCGGTGTATCGTAGGATTTTCCAGGACGGCCAGGCGAAGACTTTGAACATGGTTTTGTGCATTGAGACCATCCATTTGTCAACATCACGCGAAGGGAGGATGACTTTTGCGTCAGGGTATGCCACGGTGAGTTCTTCGACGAAGAAACAGCATGGCATATCAAGGACGCACTTGAAGGTCGATCAGAACCGGCCGTCATGAACTCTGTATCTGGACTAGGGATGCCTACATCGAAATCTCCCATCACCATATCAAACTCTTTACGCGTCCAAGGTTTGCCGACCCCATAGTATTTGGCTCGTACAGCTTGGTCCCATAGGTGAAGCTGATTTTGGAACCATCGATCAATGAAATGATATGGACGGTATCCAAGCTGGCGGAGAGCCATCCACATCGCTATCAAACAAAGAACATCGAGTAAGTTTCGAAAGCTTTATCAGGGAGTGTCTAGTCACTGACAGGTTGTCCCAGTCCGACTCAAACCTAGTACCAAAACTCGCATGGGTTTTGTGCGGACGCCCTTCTTCCCCTTAGATCCTTTCCCATCGTTCGCCAACGCTGACACGGCTTTGATCCACTCATGGTCCTTGATAGCAGACATGACGTCCAGATACCTGAGTAGGTGAGAACGAGAGAGTGATCGACCAAGATTCTTTGTGCTAGTATCGGTAGCAGATCCCCGCCGTGATTTTATCAAACCTGCGCTTCCAAAAGTTCAGTACCACAATGGGGTATATCTTCATCAAGTACATGGGGAAGATCAAAGTCGCATGCCACTGGTTCTCTAGCACGGTTTCAAACGCGATAAGCGGATATGCAGTGGAACCCGATCCACTGATCGGTAGGGTCAACAAGGAGCCGGCATAACCATCTGCGTGGAGAAGGAAATACTATCGAATTCGCCCCTCATAGACAACGAATTAGACACGAGTTCGTCTCAGTCAACGAAGACAGCAATACTCAAAGTGTGACGTTTCCTGGAGCGTTGAGGCCGGAACAATATACCGACCATAGTCCAAGGACAAGGTCTGTGTCACACATTTATCCCTCATCGTCAAAACCCAGCGGGAACAACGATGGATATGTTACATACAGTTTAGCAGGCATTGGCACAAGCCGCACGGTTACAATGATCCTCCAATGATTTACCGATCATCACAAAGACTGGATGGGTAATATGTGCTTTGAGATGCTGTTGCATACATTCGACCATGTTCCACCTGCAAGTCGGAGTGTGTTACGTCCATCTTTCCGGCATCATTTATTGTTAGTCATACACGCGGAAGGCGCAAGGACTCGTTGTCGGGCTTTTATGCTCGTTGCCAGTTCTCAAAGTCTTCATTGTCACACATTGCCATCGCTGCCACATAATCATTGTCGTATGTCATCAAGGCCATCAGAGAATCCATGCTAGGAGTGCACCAAGCAACACGAGCAGAATGTCAATGAATACATGCATCAAAGAAAGGCGTCGAAATGAGGGAGAGGATCAGAAGCTGCTTTTGAACGCAGCCATCGTGGAGAAATCCACGGACAAAGACGAGAAGAAAAGACCCGATTCAGACCATCGCTCTGTCGAAAGAATGTCGTATAGAGCTGTCTTCCCTCTTATCTCTTCTTGCGTGTACCTTGCATATCGTATGAAGTGTACCCTGGATGGTCAGACCAAGGTAGCTGGTTATGGCGCTGTTGTTGCATGGGTATTCATGGCTGTGGAAATCGGCACTACATGTAAGTTTCCCATTGCGAGTGTGGATAGTCGATCTACAGAATATGAGGCACCCCAGACCCATTGAGCGAGCGAAAGCTACGTAAATTTCAAGTACTGGGGGTTTCTTGATGTGTTCAAAACCCCCTCGTTATATCTATCGGGCATAACAGTCGTACAGTTCCCACTTTGCTACTCCTCTTGTTGCTATCCTCCGCTGCTGGCAAAGGTCAGCCTCGAAAACTCCTTCGACTGCAGGGCGACCAAGTTCCCACTGTAGACGTCTTCATACCTTGTTGCGGAGAGAAAATCAATCTCATCCTAGACACGGTAAGAGCAGCGTGTGCCGTGGACTACCCGAACAACCGATTTCGAGTGGTTGTCCTCGACGATGGCTCCTCGAGCGAGCTTGAAAAAGAAATCTCGCGAGTTCAGAGGAGACATTCTCATCTCTACTACATTACTCGTCCCAACAAACCAACTGGCTTCGAAAAGGCATCGAATCTGAACTATGGCCTAAGTTACGTGAAAACACTGCAAGGAGGTCCCTCGGAGTATGTGGCTGTGCTGGATGCTGACATGATTGCTGAGCCGGATTGGCTTCGAGCACTTCTTCCTCATCTCATGCAAGAGCCCAGGCTTGCTATGGCAAACCCACCGCAAGTGTACTACAATGTTCCACCACATGATCCGCTTCTACAGGACATAGATCTCCTTTTTGACATGCTAGAACCGGTCAAAGACAGAATCGGGTCGGCCTGGTGCACCGGCTCTGGATGGATTGCTCGCCGTTGCGCCATCGACCAGATGGGGGGTTTACCGGCAGATTTCCTGAATGAAGACATTCTCACTTCTTTCCTTTTGCTCGCGGCAGGGTGGAGAATCGCGTACGTCCCGGAGAAAATACAATATGGACTCGCCCCGGATTCTGTCCAGGGCCACATCAGCCAGCGGAAGCGGTGGACAGTGGGATTGATGCAGCCAATAACCTTTGGCTGGACTCCCCGTGCGCGTACCATGACTCGACTCCAACGTTTCGGGGCCGTCGTTCCGACCATCAATTTTGCACTCTCAAACATCATCGTGGTCACCGCGGCGATCTTGATGCCATTCACCCTGCTCTCTGGAAGACCTCTGATCATCTATTCAACCCCGCAACAGTTGCGTCTACTCTGCCGCTTAGCTTTCGTCGAATTCGCAGCAACTTGGTATGCTAGCTGGCAGACACCACTTTCACGAGGGTTTCGACGGTCAGCAAAAGGAAGTTTAGCAGCCGGTTGGCTGTTACCTTGTGAGTTGTCCTAGCTTCAAGCTGCTTCGTGGGACCTACTGATTGTGATCGGAGATCAAATCATCATGATTGTACGATCCTTCATCCTTCAACCCTTGCTAGGCCGCTGGGGTCCTACCAACTTCACAGCTTCAGGCAGCGTCCCCCGCAGTAACCAAATCTCGGTCCCTGGAGCGCCGATTACCCAGCGTTTGAAGATCCTTCTTTGGGACTGTCAAGCTTGGATCCACGTGGTATTTGTGGCTTCATGCATCCTCGGACTGGTTGCCTCCTGCCAAGCAGCGTTTTTAACATCACTCGGCACGAGTGGTGCCCAAGATGTCTTCAGGCAGATACTGGTCTATGCAGGGTGGCCGCCTGCTCTAGCCATCTGCTGCGAATGTATAGCACAAGGCTGCATTCCGCTCGCCCATGCGCTTCGTCCAACACCTGCGCCTGTGAGAGAGGATCTGCTCGTCCGGGATCCAGCCACTGGAGTGGCGTATCCGTCCAAGGAAGCAAAGAAGCCGGAATGGAAGATCAAGCAGAGAACGAGTCTGCGTGTGATGGTGGTGAACGCGTACTATATCATGGTTTTTATCGGGTCTTGGTATCTGTAAGCTGCGGGACACGTCCTACGCCACTGTAGCAGTCTGGGCCGAGCCATGGGAATTGGGATGGATCATGGTTTGTATAGAGTGGGATACGTCAAGCGCAGATTGGTGGTAGTTGTTTGAGATATTAACTCTGGATGTTCATCTTCACTCGAATGAATTAACTTAGGTACACTAGATTACTATCACTCTAGAACTCTGGATTCTTAGCTATCAGGTCCGTTCGTATCTGATAAACCTCGAGTATGTATTTTGACTATCCACCATCCACCATGTACCCCTGCCTCGGGGTGCAGAGGCAGACCGACCACTGCATGAGCGCAGATGTAGAGACGTTAATATTTCTGCGTCTTGCGGCTGGAATAGAAGATTAAGTAGCTAATCCTGTCTGGTCTGGGTTCTAAAGCCTTATGTATTCGGACTCGTAGCGCATACCTATATAATCTACACGTGAAAGCCTTACAGCCGTGCCTAACGTATACGCCAGCGAAAACCACCCATATCTGCATCGCCGCGTCACGTTGTTGATCCAAACAGCTCTTTCAGCAGTTATTTGTATCCAACGCCCTGATCCCATCCCTTGTCATTCCATCCACCCAGCACCCGGTCCCCCATCTAGCGGCTCTTACACCTTCGCATGCTAGGCTCCTTGTTCACCCTTAGCCCGACCTCCCTCCACTCCACCTACCCTCAGATAAACTCATCATTCATCATACTCAAGTCCGGCCCCCACACCGGTCTCGGAATCCTCGCATCTCTCGACACCGGCTGCCTAGGCACCGCATTCCCTCCTCCCCACCCTCCCGTTCTTCCTCCTCCTACTCCCCCCGCCCACCCTCCTCCACCACCACCACCACCCGCAAACCCATCAAGATACCCTAACACACGCGCAACGAACCGAACCAAGAACGCAAGCAGGTACCAGAACGGTTTGAAAACCCAACCCAACGGCGAGCGCCAGAACATGGTAACAGCCGCAAACGGGGCGCGCGGGGCGGTGATATCGACGCCGTAATCGACCATCGACGACGCGTACCGCGGGTGGCAGTAGAAGTAGCAGGCGACATACTCCGCGACGACCCACGCCCACGCCAGCAGGGTAAACAGGCCCAACCACGTGAGTCGCGGGCGCCGCTCGCCCGTCCGCCACGTCCAGAGGCGCGGCACGGGGATCGCGATCTGCCACGCCCCTTCGTCGCCGGCGTTCGTCACCCGCCATGCTTTTAGACGGGCGTCACTCCTGCCGCCGGGACAGCCGCACTTCTCGCACGGCCAGATGAAGTCGTGGAACTCGCCGCCCTCGTTGCAGACCTGCTGCGCGAGCTTGGAGATGCCGCGCTTGGCGTCGTGGATGCTGAGGCCGAGGGCCTTGAGGCGGCCGTTCATGCGCTCGAGCACAAGGAGCTCGGTTTGGCGTTCGCGCTCGTTGGGCGTGAGGGGTTTGCCGTCGGCGGAGGTGTGGATTTGGAGGGATTTGTCGGCGTCGTCGTCGTCGTCGAGTTGGAGGAGGGTGCAGACGTCCGTGTCGTCGGCGAGGAGGTCCTCGAGGCTGCGGATCGTGTCTTCGCCTAGAGGCGACTCGTCGTCTTCACGCTCGAGGCCGCCGCGTTTGGCTTCGTCGACGATGGCGGTGAGGGCGGACTTGATGGTTCCAGGCTTGTTGTTGTTGTTTGGTGGCTGTTTGTTTGGCTCGGTCGTGCGCCCGCGACTCGGACTTCGACTGGGGCGGTCGGTGATGCCGCGATTTTCGAGATGTGGGATTATTTCGTCCACATCGAACGTCAGTTCGCGGACATCTTCGAGGTCGGCTGGTGTCGGCAAGGGAGGGCCACGGCCACGGCCACCGGTCGGCAGTGGAGTGTCGATCCATGCGCCGGTGACGAGTGGTGTCTTCAAGGGTAAACTCTGTCGGATTGGTTGAGGAGTTGCGTCGCTTCTCATTCCTGGGTCGCTTTTAGGCGTTCGGTCAGAGCCACTGGTACTTGTGTTCTCTGAGATTTGATGTCTCTCTTCATGAGGGTCGTCGCGTTCGGATCCCGAGTCCGCCAGAGCCCTCTCCTGGTCTTCGGTCTTAGACATAGGATCGTCATGCTTGTTACGAATATCCCTCGCTGGACTCGGGCTCGCACTTGTGCTACTAGCTCTTGCTAGTTGTCTGAGAAGACCGTGAGAGTCTTGCCTTTGATGGCTAGGTCGTCTGTATTTCCCGTGATGACCATCATCGCCGTCGCTTGACCTCTCACTGCTTGTCTTCGTACCTCTGTATATAGTAACAGGTGTATTCGGAACTTGTTCTCCCTCACCTTCAGGTATTGTGCGGCGATGGTTATGATGATCCTCTGACAAAGTAGATAGTCTCCTTTCTGTTTCTTCCCTAGACCTCTCTGGGGAAAGTTGTTGCTCGTCCGCGGGTGCGCTGACCGAGCGCCTCCTCAACTGCTCCTTCGAAGTCTTCTCTCTCAGCTCTCCGAGCCGGCTGGTAGTCACCGCTCTCCGCTCCAGGGTCTCGATTTCGCGCTCCCTGATCCGATCGAGTGTCGTGTTTTTGATGCTAATAGGGGGGCTATTGGATATTTGAAGTGACCTTCCCGTGAAATCGTCCTCGGTCATCTCCCACTGCCGTATCTTGTCCAAAGAGGTGTTCCTTCTCGTACTCGAAGTAGGTGTGGATGATCGTGATACTGAGACATGTGGAGAAGAACCGTCCTCTAATGAAGGTAGCGGCACCTCTGCCGCGGCCGTTGTCCAATCTATATCCTCCTCCATTGCCTCCACATCCTTCGCCTTGGTAATGATTGGATCGTTGTCTTTGTCGACTATAGGTAAATCCCCCGTCAACCGACTGCGCCCGCTACTGGGATGGATTCTGCTCAGCCAGTTCTTCCCACCAGTGCCCTTTCGGCCCCAGCCCCGGGGAATGTTGACCGGAGGCTCAGACCGGTCACTGTTAACACTTCGTTTTTCTCCACTGTTCAATGCCATATCCAACGCCTCATGACTACCATTACTCCGGCGTAGATTTTCTACAGTTAGACCCACTCGTTCACCCACTCTTGCCTTCCGGAATATTTGCCCCTCACTTTTCAGTGCCGAGTTCACCCTGCGCTGATCGTCTGCGTGCTTCATCAACCGCCTTCCAAATGAGTCGTCGGTCGCATCCTCAAGAAAGTTGGTGCTCGTGTCTCCTTCGGACCCTTCCATGCTGTGCATAGTTTCTATTGCTTCCCGTTCGGCGACAGCAATCTCATCAAGTCTTCCCGAGGCTCTCGGCAATCCTCGCCGCGAGGATCTTAGGATTATAGGTGACGCAGGATCTTTCATTCTTTCCACTAGTCTGCGATCCCTTTCTCGAGCGTCGGCACTATAGGTGTTCTCGTGTGGATCTCCTGTCGACTCATCCACAGACTCGCCTTCCTGCGCAGCAAGATCCTCCTCGTCGATGATCCGTTGATACGCTTCGGCCAGCCCTCGGGGTGGACTCGACGCTGATGATTGAGGTGACACGATTGCTGCAGATTTGCCTCGAGGCGGGCTTGGTGTCAACTGATGAGGTTGCCCTTCGGTCTTCTCGGCAGGTGCACGACCGTTGGTCTGCATCGGACGAGGCTTTGGCTCCAATTCTGGACGGTTCTTGTCGGATGAAGATGAGGATTGAGGCCTATATTCTTCTGTGTCATCTGCTGTGGCCTCGAAAGCTGCCTTCAAAGTTCGCGGGCCGCCGAGTGCTCGCCTTGGTCTCGCGCCGACGCCTCTACCTTTCGCATTCTTCGGTGGACTAGGCTGTGGAATGAACGAAGAGTTCAGACTGTCGGTGAAAAAGTCCTGTTGCTGTAAAGGTTGTCGCGACCTGAAGAGAGGTATGTCACGTTTTGGAAGGCTGGATTGTCCGTTCTGGTTGTGTTTGCGCTGATCGCGCGTCGAGTTCATCGCAGTAGAAGCCATTGTTTCGATTGAAAAGTCTGTCCGGGGAGTCATGAGATTGATGTAATGTGTTTGACGTCGCTCATTAGAGGTTAGTAGCCGCTTGTAAAAAGGTGGGATTGTTGTTTCGTTACTTTTGTCGCGTCGGTGGATGGTGATGAGATCGAAGTCGCGATACACTAACCTCTTTCGGTTAGAGGACGGGCCACTACACAAAAAAGCACGATCCGCTGCAGGTCATCATCATTGGCACTTGCCTTCACGGTAGAGTAGTCCTAGCCAGCCCGCATTATTGTTGTTGTATTGACTTCTGTCTACAGATTTTACTTGTAGTCAGGTCTATGATGAAGGAAAGGAGTCAAAGCTCTAACTTAGATCTGGGGCAACTCTCGATGCAGGCGCAATGGCAAGGTTCCCAAATGAGAATCTTGCACCAATCTCCATTGTTCATCTTGTCAAAACATTCTGTTCGATACAGTTCCACAGAACTCTTGATTGTGCCTGTGGGGCCTGGTGCTGCCTCCACATGAAGCAAGTTCGAATATTCACGCAATATTCTCTACATTACGTGGAGAGCCACAAGGAAGGCACCCAGGACAAAAAGGAGGATACTGGTGGCTACTGTTTAGCTTGGCTTCACGATTCTACGTGAACAAGCCATGTTGAGCATCTCTCCAGCCGCGATGGCCTCCAGGGGCCTGTTCTTGGTTGTCGTCGTTTCTGCAACCTCTCTCTTGTCTCCAAGCGCCATTCAATTGAATATCTGGCCCTCTCCTCCGTTGTCGTTCGTCCGTTGGTTTCTAGTGGACTTGAAGTGGCGGTCTTCAAATGCCTTGCTTTCTCCCGCAAGGTTCTAATGTTGCTTCGCACAACCAGGCAGCACATGCTACCGCCACTCCAGCGTCACATGGCACTCAGACAGAGACAACGATCAAGACCAATACCGGACTGTTGGCTGTCGGTCAGAATAGACACAATCGTCAAAAGCAGGCTTATGGGCGCGGCAACATTTCGCGGTGCTCAGTACCGGCAAACTCATGCGGACCTTCGTGTGCAGTCGAGCACTACGTGCTTGTGAGACTTGATGTGGTCTCGATTGAGATAGCTGTGGATCTTATTGGCTACGGCTGAAGCAAGATCATGCTTTGAATAGTCTAGGCCCAATAACAGCATCCCAGAAGGACCTGAAAGATCTAGGTAGCCACGTCAGCGGGCCGTGCTGGACCAAGGCTGGAGAAGGGGGCAGATTATGAAGCTATGCATAGCGGAATAGTATCTAGGTTCTGTTGAATGAGGATAGCCATTGTGTTCTACGCCGCAAAGGACGGCCGCTATTTAGGCCTTAGGGCATCTCACTTTGAGAGCACCATACTCGAATATCATCATGGACAGTCATCCCCTCATATTACGTTGGGAACAGGAAGCTGTCGAAGGTCGAAGACACTCGACAAAGAGACCTCTACCTTAAACACCTTAGTGTTGAAAAACACAATGATGAACATACCTTGATAATCTGAGAACGAAAGATCTCCTAAACCAGATCTAAAGCAGGAGTATTATATAGACCCCATTGTTCCTCCGACCTCTGTTCCTTACGGAAACGAAAGCGGCAAGCCCAAGCGCGTCTGAATTCCTCACCTTGTACCTACCTTAGGTAAGGTACCTACCTACCGGTACACTTACCTAAGTGAGAGGCATCGATGACTAAGCAATTGAATGACTCAACTGAAAGTGGAAGTTACTCGTCTCCTCACACTTGAACTCCCTTCAGTCGATACTACTAATGGAGCGCACTGCCGTCATCACCAGCTGTCAATAGAATGATTAAAGGTCGTCGCTCCCAGAGTCCGCAATCCCATTCCCAGTCGATTATCACCCCGCCCGATAGCTTCATTGACTCAAGCTTGCCATCCTCCACCTCTCCTCCCGCAACCAACCCGAATCTCCCCAAGCGGAACATTCAAATCTCTTACATTACCAACCTGCTTCGACATCGTCGATCTGGCCACGCTCACTCTGTCGCGCCCTGGCTCGTGTTTCCACTCCCATTTGCAGACTTTGAGATCCTTCTCACGGAAATCAAGGCTGACAAAACCTTGTGGGGTTATTTTCAAGACAAAGTCCGGTATATATTTGCTACTTCATCTGCCGCGTCTCTGGAGGAAAGCTAATTGTGGCACAGATACGATTATTCTTCGCGGTGGAATTTTTTCATTCTTCGAATGCACACAACCATACATGAATTCATTATTGCAGATATCGCTATCGAAATAGAAAAGCAACTCGACAACATTGCACCTGCCGCTGGTATTAAGTATCTCTGCTCTCCTAGCTTAGAACTTCCTGCGGAGGACACTGATGATGAGGATGGATTTGGAAACGCACATGGACCAAATAGCGTCAGAAACAGTCCTGAGACTGGAATGCCGGCAGCAAAATACGACATACATGACCCTGATGCCGCATTTGGGCATCCTCAAGATTCATATCCAGGTGTGGTGCTTGAGGTGGTATATTCGCAGAAGATGAAAGCAATGAATTACATCGCCGAGGAGTATATCCTTGGCTCTCATGGGAGTATCCGTGCGGTCATCGCGTTGGACCTGGACTATCATCGATCGAAAAGGGTAACGCTTTCGGTTTGGCGGCCGGAGATTGTAAAGGACGAAGATGGGAGTGAGAGACTTGTGTGTGAGCTGAAAGTTGATGGGAAGGTAGGGCTCTGCCTCAATCTACCATGTTTTCATTGCTGATGCGACAAAGCCTTTTCGCACTAACCAGGGTCGGCCGGTCAAAGCTGCGAATGCTGGGCTGGAACTCCAGCTGCGAGATTTCTCAACCACGACACAAACAGCTGACATCAGTACCTCAAATCGCATTTACATCTCACCGCAATCCTTATGTGATATTGTTACCCAGGCAGAGAACAGCAAAATGGGGAAGACGTCACTGGGGGGAAGGACGTTTCCGCTAGCGCCGGGGATAAGGACGCGAAAAAGGGTCAGGACTCCACCAGAACAATTGGCATCAGACGATGAGCATAAGTTCGCGCAAGAAGAGGAGAAGGAAGCCAAGAGAGGTGGAAATGGAAGATGACGATTACCTGGTAGACAACTCTCTACGCGATGTATGAATTTGGGACAGCGGCGCGGAAGACACCCCGTCCTGATCTTTTTCCATTCACAGTCTGCGTGGCCGTGACTCCCCAAACATGTTGGGGAAGTCTCTACGCCGGGTTAGACATCGATAGCGTTGCGATAATATAAAAGGACTTACAAACATTCCGTCTTTGTTTATGGAGAAACCCTATGTGCTTCTGCGGCGAGGGCGGTATCGGGGTGATCGGCTATGATTTGCTTGCGGAGAGTGGTGCGTTCAAGATAGTTTTTGTCGAGCTGGAAGAGGTCTGATGCTGCGATGTTCTCCAAGCCTAGTGCGTATGTCAGTCATATCATCTTCTAGGGTTCAAGTACCGTTCATACCCATTGTCATATGATATTTGGGTTTGAAAGGTCGAAGCTTCAAGGGCTCGGTGGTCCGCCAGTCGGAATCGAGCAGCGGCGTGACTGCTGGATATCCGAGAGCTTCGACATTCCGAGTCTTGACGGCATCCCATGGCGCCGAGTCCTGCTGAGCAGGAGTACCTCAGAGAAGTGTACATCTCAGAATGAAAGAGGGCTGAACCCAATATGAGGCAGGTGAAGTAATATTGCTTTCTGCAGAGTTACAAAACATCAAGGATCGGTACAGAGACCTACCTTGTAAATGTTTACACCCTGCGAAAGGTAATGAGAGATACTTGGTCTGCACCAAAGTAGAAGAAATGCACAAAACAACAACGCCAGGCCGGAGAGCCAGAAATCCGAGATCATGGTTTCAGATTGTACCTTAGGGGGCTCCATATGCTGCAATTGAGAAGCCGTAAACAGGTAAAGACTGTGGATAGCTGGACAGCAACATCATTCATTATTCTAATTCTTTCGTAATATGATATGGGTGATGAAGCTACATGTTCAATATTGATGAGATAGATAAGTCGGAAAACAAATTATTTGAACGGAGAAAATGAGTCGTGGAGGGGTCGCCAAGCTCTGATGCCGACTAGGCGATGTCGCGGAACAGTTTGCCTCATCCGGACAGGTGTGGGCGGCCCCGTTCGCTCAACGGGTACTGTAAGGTAAATGAACCACTACCAAGGGGATGTTTGTTGTTGTGTGCTTCGACGGAACAGCGCTGCAATCGTCATCCTCCCAAAGTTACGCCCAATTTTGAATCAGGCATCGCAAGTGTACCCTAATAAATGCTTCTCTTGAGCTTGTCGTGCTCTATCACCCTCGTTGCCCCTAAAAACTCCAGCAGAATATTCAATTTCCCCTGTCTGACACGGCTGCTGCTGAGACTTTCTCGAACGTTGGTGCTACTATTAACCGAGCGAAGATCCAGTGGAAGTCGGTATGCCTGCAGAATGCGGTCCAGTTGAGCGTCTGATAGTGTTTGTCATCAGTACCTTTATGTCCAGGAAGAAAAAGATGCCCGCAGTCTTACTGTCAAGAATCCTCATCGACTCTACCGTCCTTGGGATCTGGAAGTCCTGAGGAGCTCGGCCGTCATGGCACAAAAAAGGGTGCACTTGGCTGTACTGAGCCTTGGGTCCGATGGTGCCGTTGATGAGTGCTGCAGCGATGTTGTTTCTATGTATCACATCATATAAGCTGAGGGATTCACGTCGTTCGGTAATCTGAAGAAGAAGCACTGCTCACCTCCTGACTATCTCATTGACACCCGTATCATAATTATAACTGGAGACCCTCTCTTGATCGTAGACGCTTGGGAAGGGAGATCGTGGCCGTAAGTTGGAACCAAAGCGACCAGCTCCAGAGAAATAGTCCGGAGCTTCCAATCCGAAGCGAGCATGCTCTAGGGCTAACGTCATCTCTTGCGGTCGAGCGTCAACACCGTAGAGAGGTGTGCAGGGTAAGGAGGTGTATCGTTCCTCTGCCTGGCGCATGGACATCATTTCAGCCTTAGAATACCGAGGGGAATGCATGCAGTTAGGAACGTAAAGTCCAAGATTCGCCAATCTCTAAGAGCGCGATTGTGCTTGGAAGTATCGAAGGTAGAGAGCAGAGATCTGAACAGCTTGATGGTTATATGCTTGGGTCAAAGCCGTACGACCAGGACAGTCGTACTGCAGTATTGTCAAATACCAATAGCGGTCAACCCCAACCTAACCGTTTCAGGTGCGTAGAAAACTAGAGATCAGGCGCGCGTGCATAGTGCAACGCCGCGTTGTCCTTGCACAACATAGACAATGTTGAATGATCGGGGCTTTCACGGAAGGCTGCATGGTATAGAAAGTCCACAATGTTCTAGTGGCAAAGGGTTTTCCAAAGGTGGATCGAGAGATATGGGTTGGCTGATTGCGCCAGTCCCATGATTGGAGCAACATTCTTTTCATGCATTCTACAGCACTGTGCACTCCAAACGAGCGCAAAAACATTCCTGACAGAGCAATCCAACCAATATGATGACCTAATGCAGTTGCAGCCCAACGAGCTGACGTTCGACACCATGTTTGCTGAGTCCATGACCCATCAGACCGGTGTAGCCTCCAATGCGGAAGCTGATTGGCGTACAATAGGGAGCTTTTGACGCACCGGTGCGATCTGAAGCCGGCAAGACATCATTACTGACAAGCAACATCTGAACGGAGAAAATCGGTAGCGATGTATTTCGCCAGCAAGTACGTAACAACCATAGGGTCCCTGCCGTATTTCTTCTAGGAACGCCGCGCAATGGGGCGATTCCGGTCATGCAAGGAGGCCTTGGTGTCGACTAGGTTCGTATCCACCTCTGGTATGCTCTTGTGTAGCCTGCTCGGGGTCGTGGATAGCGTCTTCTGCCTTCCGTGGCCGCAGATATAACAAAGCGCCCAAGCTGAAACTGATACCAGAACAGCGTTTTGTTCCTCTGTCTCGTAATACTCATGATTCTTGGATTGCTATGTTGTTGTTGTCACTAGAAGCAGAAGGTCCTGGTCTTTCTCGAAGGCCTTCCTTGCCTATCGGTTCACCGGAGCTGGACAGCGGACCCGCAATGCTAAAGGTACGTGGCCGTCCACTCGGTCTCTCCGCCAGACTGGGGGCTCGAGGACGTTGCCTACCGCGCGCTCGGCCACCAACATAGGGTAACTCGTAAGTACTTGCTCGTAGAATATACAAGATGAGATCATAAGCGATCAACAGAGCCCACGGGCCGATTGTGAGAATGCCTAGAAGAATCTGACATGGCATCAGCTCACTTGCCCCATGTCCTCCTATATTATAAACAACGGATGGGAGAGTGAGCCTACGAAGATTCGAATGATCCATGTTTCGAATACACTAAGCTGAGCGGGCAGAATGGAGAACCACGGCATTTCTCGCGAGATATTACTACCCTCAGCAAATCTCTGCAGAAGATCGATGGTTCCTTTCGTAGAACGAGGAGCCGTGCCGCCGCTAGAATTGATCTAGGCCGTAGGTTCGACGGCCGAGGCAGTTGAGAGCTTAGGAGCTACACGGGAAGAGCGAAGGCTAAGATAGCCGCACCACCTGCGTCATAATAAGGTACCTTAGTCATCTTAAAAGCACAGATTTCGTCGTCAGTAACCGGGTATGCGAGTTGATTCACGGGGAGAAGCAGTACGCGAATCTCTTCTCCCCAACCGGCCCCCACCTCTACGATCAGAACTCCCTCCTCCGACCGACCAGGAAATCAACATTATTGAGGTCTCTCTCCTTCTTCCTCCCCCTATCCACTATCCTTTACCCAACACCAACCCCTCCACCACCAACACCATCAACACCATCGTCCGCTACCCCCTGTACCACTTCCCTACAGGTCCAGACCCACCCAAAATCCCCACGCTAACCCGCACGCAGACGCATCTCCGCACCGAACTGCAAACCGTGCATCGCCTTCCGCAGACCAAAGCCATCCTATGCGCGTTCCACACCTCTCTCTACCCGCTCTCAGCTGTCAAAGAGGAAGGGCTAGGCGACGACCTGGCGCAGGCGGTGGAGGGTTTGAGAGAGGGGAGTGTGCCGCGCATGTGGTGGTATAAGAGGGCTGTTGCTTGGGGGGTGGGGGTGGCGGGCGTTTTTGACGCGTTGATTGTATTGTCACACAGGCCTGGGTGAAGTTGTCGAAGGGGTTAGATCTACGGGCGGATGGGAGTGTGGGTGTGGATTGGAGGTGGGATGGGCGATCTTGGACGAAGGCCAGGGACAAAGTCTGGGGCACCCCACGACTACATATGCTCTTCCCTATAAGGTTTCCCAAATTCGTGGGGTGCCCAGAATGTAACTGGCCTTCGTACACGTTGAGGGACCTTTGTTTTCTGCAACGCTAATCCCATCTTCTGGAAGAACGTCGGGAAGTGCTCATCGCGATTGAAGTGCGAGGAGTGAAGGACCAAGAGTATAGAATGGCCCGCAAAACCAACACTTCCGTATTCAGCTTTCGGTGTGCAAGTGGGTGGACCCGGTAAACAGTCTGACATGTAAATGGAGTAATACTGGACATGCTAGACAACTAAGGGAAGGGTATCTAGCGTATAATAGAGCAAAGCAAAAATACCGCATCGAAACCCCTAATCTTCACTCTCGCCGTCCCCACTCTTCCAACCAGCGCCGACTGGGTTTGCCATGAATGAGAGAGAGACCGGTATAGCTGGTGCAAATGCAATTGCGCCAACGCTCCACGTAATGCGATCCCAATGGTAAACCCAACAACGACTCCACTCAGACCACGCTCAAAGGACACCGTCGACTCCCATCCACCTCAACCGAGACTCCCTCCAACTCCATATAAACCCATCGACACGTCCACAGATGGCAATCTCCCATCTCTCATCTCATCTCAGCGCTTGCTCTTTCCACTCCCACTCTCGACCCTCCAATCCAACGTCCAAAGCGAATCCCAAGCCCTCGATCTCTGTTTTTCCAGCATCTTCGACGGCGAACTGGACGCCGACGCCGAAACCGAAGTCGCGACGTCGGAATGCTGTCTCAAGCGAGCGCGGTCAAAATCTAGCTCGCCATGTGCGGGTCCCGATCCCGGACCTAGTCGGAGTCCTCCCTACGTACATCCGACGCGTCAGCCTCGCTACCGCGACTCAAGGGCCCCACAGCAGATCTCTGCGCACCTCTTCGTTGCCCCTCGCCGTAACCGTGTCCGTACTCGTACTCGTATCGTCCGCTCTCAGAGCAGCGGCAGCCAGCTTGGCAGCCGCGGAGTCGGACGCAGGGCCCTGCCCCTCCTGCAATACAACTCCCGACGATGTAGTCGCACGAGAGACATCCCCAGACCCTCCTCCCCATCCTCCTCCGTTCGGCGCCAAATACGCCGCGGGCGAAGGAAGGCCCTTCCTCGAATTCGTGCTGCTGCGCCGACTATCCAGGCTCTTGCTGAGCGTCTTGCTCGCGCCGCCATTGCCGTCCTTGGACTTCTTCATGCGAATGCTGCCCCTAGCGTCGACGTGGGCGCTCGCGACCGTGCTCTTAGCCGGCCCCGCCGGCGTCGTCGGCGCCCCGGGCTTCTCTTCCGCCGCGTCGAGCAGATACCAGCGGAGGCCATCGGAGAGCTCGAACGGATTCTCGTCATCGATCGAGGCGCCGCCGTCGTCGTCGCTATTGAGCGAACGCCGCTCGCTGTTGCCTGCCGCCGCTGCGGGGTTCGGGTTGAGGCCGTTGAGGGACTTGGATAGGTCGACGACGCGCTCTTCCACCTTCGCGATGCGCGCCAGCAGCCAGTCGCGCGTGCGCAGCTTGTGCGAGTCCGTCTCGCGCAGGAAGTAGTGCGGCGCTCCGACGTTGAAGGCCGCCCATGGCCGGGTGGCCTGGTTGCGGGTGGGGAGGAAGAGGGCCAGGTCGCCTTCCTTGAAGGCGCGGAAGGCGATTTTCTCGTGCGCTTCGCTTGCGGCGCGGTGGGATTTGTCGCGGTAGGCGCGGGCTTCTTTCTGCCATTTGCGCGCCATGTGTTCGGTTTCTTTGATGCGCTTGATGATGGTTTCCGAGAAGGCGTCGACGTCGAAGCTGCCGGCTTGGGAGAGGAAGGTGGCGTATTGCGAGGTCTCGGTGGCGGGGTCGGCGGCGTGCATCCAGTGGAGGAGACTGAGGTCGGTGGCGTTCTCGAAGGATTGTCTTGTGGGTAGCGGGCCTGATAGGCTGCGGTTCATCGACCACGCGGGATCGGTAATGGTGGTACTGGCGCTGACGGCTCGCGGTACTCGCTGGATAGTGGTGGATCCGTTCTCCAACGTGACATTGTATCCAAGATATTCCAGAAGCCCTCTGATACGCTCAGTATGAGTGTACAGCTTTTGCGTAAGTTCCTTGGCTTGCACGCTGCGAGTGTCGAGCCGTGCAGATGTCGTAGCCTGAGTCGTATGCGCCTCTTGTAGTTTGCTATGTACTGCCGAGAGCTCTCCTTCCAAGCTTTGGACAGTAGACTCGGTAGCAGCCAGCTTTTCGGATAGTCCAGCGACTTTACCTTCTTCTTCGACTATTCGTTCCTTCAAAGCTTCGGAACCGGTTTCTCCTGCCGCAAATTTGGTCCGTAAGGTGCTGAGTTGCTTCCTCTCATCCTCAAGCTCGGACGTCAAGGCGTTGTACTTGGCTTTTGCCTCTGCCAAGCATCCGTTCATGGAGACAATCTCTGTCTCTTTGGTACCTAATGTCTCCCTTGTGCTGGAGAGCTGGCTTTCGATGTCCTCTAACCGTGAGTTGAGTAGGTCATGATCCGTTCGTGCTATAGATAAGTTTTGTTCGAGTTCTCTGCTTCTCGTCGATGATTGTTCAGAGATATATTCAAGGGACTCGACAAGAGCGGCCAACTCCTCTGGAATACTTTCATCTGGTGACAACCGACGATGAACAGTCTGCAGTACAGTCAGATATTCACTCTCACTGTTATCACGTATGCGTAGTTGATCCTCGAGTATATGAACCCTTTCTTGGAGGTTCTTCGTCTCTCCATCGGTAAGCTCTTTCTCCTTCGCGAGCTTATTTGCCTTCTCTCGTTGTATGGTATAATCATTACGTATATATTCGATCTGGCCATCAGCCTTTTGTACCTTTTCCGCTGCGTCCTTCCTTGCCCTGTCAAGCTCTTTTTCGAGGGATGATACTCTTTCGTCAGTGCTACTCTTCTCATTGTCTCGACTACCAAGAACCCTAGCCAGCTCGTCTTCTAATTCTTCAAGCCTGAGATTAAGTTTGCCGGCACCATCTTCTAGAAATCTTCGCCCATCGTCAAACTCCTTTTGCTGGGCTTCTAGATTTCCCATCAAGTCTTGCTTCGTGGAGACTGCTTCTTCCAATTGTCGCTTGTACTCCTGGTCGGCAATTGCTCTGGTCAGTGCTTCTTTACGCAAAGCAGCGGAGTTCTCTTTTTCCGATGACAGCTCCGCTTCTAGTATCACAATCCTCTGTATAAGACTTCTGTCTTCGGCTCCCTGGTTCGCAGACAGTCTTCGCAGCGATACCGAAGACCTTCGGGAGATGGTCTCGTGCGGTCTTGAGGTAGATATCGATGAAGGTTGGTTTGGTGTTGCGGATTGCTGCTCCAAAACTTGTGTATTTGCAGGTTGGAAATCATTGCCGTTCATCGTCCGATTGAAGTGACTCTGCCGGTGGAGAAGGTCTTCCAGTTTCCGAATTCGACTGTCGGAGGACTTTAATCTGTCTTCAAGCCTTGACTTGTCGTCTTTCAGACTTCGTAGTAAGTCATCGTCACCTCGAAGAAGCAACGAGCTCCTTCCCATACCGACATCGTAGACACTGCCATTCTTGAAAGCTTTGGCTCTGCGTGTTTGCTGCCGATTCGGAGTATCCAGATCTTTTAACATCTGAGAGAAGTTCTCTACCGTACGGTTCATCCCTTTCGTCGCCTTGAGCTTCTCGAAGTATGTCGAAAGGTTCTCACGAGAGACATAAGGCCAGTCCTTCTCTTCTCCCCGCAAGTTGACCTCAATCGCCAGCGAAGAAGTAACAACGACATCGGGATTTAGGCGACCTTCCATGGCCTTCAACCATTTCTTGCGCCGCCTCGTCTCTTCCTCTTTATACATTGCCATCTCCTCAGCCAGAGTAGAAGAATCCGCAGTTATTTTCTCTCGCCATTCCCGACGCCTCACTGATTCTATGAGTAAAGCGCCGTAAAGCGAAGGTAGATGGTCCACGAAGCTGAGAATGTCAAACGCCTGGGTACTTTCCGGGTCAACAGCCAAGGTTGACAACTGTTGGTGAATGCTCGCTAGCATGGATTCGATGGCCGAGATGGTCTGCATTTGCCGGACTGCAGAAGCTGAAGAGACGTTCTTTTGCTCGGAAACAGAGCGTACTTGCTGACTGATTTCATGACTTCGCTCCTTCAGTGTTGGGAGATAGTCCCTCGTGTGCACCAAGGCCAGTTTCGACGCCTGCGATATGGCTTTGGAAGATACTTGTAATCCGAGAACATGCTCGTAATCCGTGCTGACTTTTTTGGCGATAAGCTCGATGTCTTGCATCAGCTGTCCTACCTCGTCAGGATTCCCGGCCACAGGCCGACCGACCTCTTCATCTACAATGCCGACCAAACTTTGGCTATCAGACATGATCCTCTCAACATTGATGCCAATTTCGGACAACCGACTATCAAACTGTTGTGCCACGCTGAGACTAAGATGGATCGCTTTCTGAACATCTTCCACTTTCACAAAGTCCTTGAGCGTGGTCACAGTTCGTGTACCCAGGGGAACTTTTCCACCTTCGCGTGTGAAACCGACTACCTCAAGAAAGGGCAAGAAAGCTTTCCCTGCCGGCAAGTTGTAAAGTCCTGACAAAGCAGCCTCGCAGCTCCCGGCCAGTGCCCGATGCTCTTGCACCAAATCCTCTACCCACGTATTCGCCTCTCCGAATTTCTGTTCCAAGCTTTTTACGTGCGTCTTTAGGTTTTCGACCGCAACTCCGACTCCACGCCTGATGATAGTGACCTCGCCATTAACTTTCTGAGCTGAGGCAGTCATCGTATCACATTCCTCCACAACTCCTAACGCCCACGCTCTTCTTTTCATGAAGAGATTCTGCCATGCTTGTAGATCATTCGGACTTGACAATGTATCGGGTGCTTCTTCTGGGGTGAAATCATCGGGCAAAGGTATCGTTGGCGGGTGGTGTTTTGGAGACTCCGTAGTCGGGGAAATGAGGTATTGACGATCGTACACGAATATCTCCGTCTGTCTGACCATCAGCAGACCGATTCCAGGCTTCGAGGAAAGAAGTACAACGTACCTCATTCAGGAGTGTTTGTAGGCGGACTTGCTTTCCCCGAGCAGTCATGAGAATCTGCCTCTGCGCCGGAACGGAGGTATTTCGGGCGATCCATATTCGCAACGCATCTAGACTATATCAAACATCTCCAGTCAGCGATGCTGTATTTATAAGGCTTGCCAGTCTTGCAAAGTGACAGTACTATAAAATAAAGTCCGCCCACTTACGTTGCGAAAGTCGCAGGATCTGCATGTAAGCTCTCGCCCGTATGTGCAATGTGAAGCTGCAACGACATCCCCTCCGCCTCACGCAGCTAGCCAACTCGCAAGCTTTCTCGGTTTCCCAGGCGTTATGGAAACTAGGTAGGCTCGTGCCGTATATTATGTAGCGAGTTCTAGATCGAGTATCAGAAGAACAGCACAGCCACATGCAAAGCCACACATCTCGGAGCATCGCCAAACACGCGGGAAGTGGGATGATCTAAGTACTTCACCGTTCTAACTTACCTAAGCTGCTTGTTCAATTAGGATATTGTTGCCCTCCATCGTCACCGGGCTAATGGCTGCCCTGGAGCAGATTGGGAACCTGTCTTTACAAGCATCCGGCAGCGACCAAGATGCGCAGAGGTTCTATGAGGATCTAGTACGCAACATCCCTCACGACGCGGTCTCGCTGTCGGAGCATGAGCAGCAAATATTAGATCTTTACGACAGTTTGAAGGAGGCAGAACTCGAATGCAGTCTGTTGGAAGCTCAGAAGACCGTCCAGCCAGGTGATCTACGCTCTCGCCGACATGGCAGTGCATCAGCTGATCCCCGGCAGTGCCTCTGGACAAGGTTTCGGAGAGCGACGTCTTGGACGATCAAATCAGGAAAGCTGAGGATGAACTTCTTAAAGCCAAAGCTACCTACTCCCTACGGAACCAGGTCATCGAGAATGTCCTTATGACCGATCCCATTCTCAAGGCAGTGCACTCGGGACCACAGGCCACTTCTGCGGAACGGTACGAAGTTCGAGGCTCTTTTAAACAACCTACTGACAATGTCTAGAATATTGTCGACTCTGATCGATCGCCGCGATGTGCTATCCATGGCGCATACTAACATCTCATCGGATCTCAAGTCGACCCTGGACTCTTTACTGGAAGCACAGACGGAGAATCGCAATGCTATGAGAAAGAACCAGGAACTGGCTAGTGTCTTACTGGGTCTAGCTCAGGAGTCCGAAGACGGAGACAGGGACGAGATTACTGATCCAGAGTTGAAACGTCATCTTGAAGACCTTGAAGGGGAGATCGGAGTCGGCAAGTCGAAGTGGATCATCCTAAAGAACGTAATGAGTGCGGTTGTTGTGGGTAGCGGAGTTGACTGGGCCCGGGATGAGAGACTTCGAGAACTGGTCGTGGACGACGGCGATGGAGAGCCTATTCTAGATGGGTAGCTGGTTCTCATAGGATCCTACGTACTCAATTCGTCAGCCAGCTTGAGGATAGGGCGCCGTTTCTCTTCCACCACAATTGCGATCGAGGCTTTACCAAATTGAGACCAGAGTTCATGGACGATGGCTATTGATACACATAGCTGCGGATAGTAAAGGTAGGAGACTCTGCTATTAGCCGCATTGTGGGCATCTACTGAGGGCTGGTCATAGGTCAACGCGGTCCCACATGCAAGAGGCTGACGTTGATGCTGAAAGATAGGATCCTGCTCCACCTTATAGGAGGGCTTGATGGTGAGAAGCTTGCGCATAGCTGCTGAGAGAGATCATACAGAATGATCTATCCTCACAGCTGAGCCCACAGAGTCATGGATCGCTCGATGGTGTTTACCATGCACCATCTGCTTGACAGATACTGAGATTCCTGCAAGCTACGGATTGCGTTGAACTCACAGGCGACTGCTCGCTCAGCTTGGTCCCGTAGGGGCCGGTAGGGGAAGCATTGAGAGACCTGTCTTGCTCGCCTTACTGGCCAATCCAATGAATGCGATTATATTCATGTGGAGAGTACATTGAATCCGCAGGGAACTGGCAGCATACCTTACCTTTATGAAGAACTGTTCTGCGATATACACACGCAGTTCCTGTATATTCTGTAACTTACACTTGTAAGTTAATGTTTCGATTGAGTTGACTCAAGGTACGGAGTACGGAGAGGTTTATCTGTTTGCTTTGCGGCCTGCACTATGTGGTATGCGGTATGCGGTATGCGCATCAACGAGCATACCGCGACTGTTATTATTGTTGTTGCTGCTGCTTGGCTCTGCTCCCTTGCCTTGTTGATAATTACGCACAGGGAGTAGGTAAGGTACCCTTAAGGTGAAAGTTACAGGGTACCTTTGGTAAGGTACCTTAAGTTACAATAGATTACAGTAGCTTCCCTAGTCGGAAGGTACAAAGTACCTACCTACCCGTACCTGGCCTGCTTACTCATCTCTTTGGGTACAGCTCTGCCCGCCCACTTTCCTGCCCGCCTTTCTCTCCTCATACAACTTCATACCGTGAGAGAGCGCGACAAAACACTGTGAGAGATTCAGTCAGTACTGGGAGCAACTCCGTTCAATCGTAGGTCACCTCCCTAGGTAAGCAGACCTCAACATCATCAACAAGGCTCGCTCGATTTATTTATTGAAGTCACTAATTGCTTCCAACATCGCGCTTTGCAATCAATTCACCGGCACTTTCGACGCTGATTTCATTCATCTGCTCTCCTCTTCCTGAACCCCATCGGGCGCCCGGTGTTTGGTTGTTTGTTTTGATCATGGACTGACCCATCTACCATATACCTTAGGATCACCAACAATTCCATTTCATTCAACATCCATTCTCTATTGGCTAGGTGAGTGTTTCTGTTCTGTCGTTTTCCCAATTTGAAATCCTCTACACCTACTTTTCATCATATCACGTCCCAGTTTGCGACCGCATCAGGAAGGCGCGAAACCCTTACTGAAGGGTCCCCTCCCTCCGGAATACTTACTCTTCCCCGGTTTCACTCCAACAGCTTTCATCATCCAACTCTTCGACGCGCAATTACTTATATCGTGTGGAAGACTAATCAGTCGTCGTCGTCAACAGTCTCAATTGTTCCATACACAAACACCACAATGCCCAAAGAGAAGACCACCACTCGCAAGACCAAGGCCAGAACCACCGAGAAGAAGAAGAAGGGTACGCGTTCCCAATAGACCCTCCATCTCTTCCTCTCCACGCCGTCGCATGCTAACCCGCCCAACAGACCCCAATGCGCCGAAGCGAGGTCTCTCCGCGTACATGTTCTTCGCCAACGAGCAGCGTGAGAACGTGAGAGAAGAAAACCCCGGCATCACCTTTGGTATGATTGTTCCACGTGACTAACTCTTTCATGTGTTCGTGTGCTGATGCGCGTCATCGCGCGACAGGTCAAGTTGGCAAGGTTTTGGGTGAAAGGTGGAAGGCGCTCAACGAGAAACAGCGTCAACCCTACGAAGCCAAGGCCGCTACCGACAAGAAACGCTACGAGGACCAGAAGGCTAGCTATAACGTGAGTTCCGAGCCTGTCGACGGCCCCGAGGAACAGTCGCGGTTGACTGACCGTCGTACAGGCCGGTGAAGACGAGGAGGAATCCGGTTAGCCCCGCCCGCCGACCACGGAGTCTACCAATGCCACAAGCGTCGCGTATGCCTGCATAATTTCGCACATGCTCGATTGTGTCGTCGTCGGTCATGCTTCACCTCGGCTTGCCGGTTACGCTGTCCTCGTGTTTCTCTCTTTTCCGTTCGGCTGGGTGCTCTGGGAGACGGGATTCTCGGCTTTTCTTCTGTCGCTTTCCATTCGGTCAGGCTGGATGGGGGAAGAGCTTCCCTCTCGGGGCTTTCATAGGCCACAAAAGGCCGATCTGAGGGGTGGCCACTCTTCACGTCACGGAAAGCAAGTGTTCGCCTGGGCACCTTTGTCGCGCGATCATTGATGATTTTATGTACACTAGCTCCCACGTGCTCGATCAAGATATCTCCTCACCATATGCCATGCACTGGTGCATTGTATCGACGTCCGCATGTCGCAGCGAGACGCGTGCCGGCACCCTGTTGACGCGTTGCTTTATTCGAGGGCCCCCTGTAGCGTGTGACAGAACAAGGCGGAGCCGTTTGTCATTCTGAGGCGGAGTCATCACTAACCATGTCTTGCCTCACTTTGGAATGGAGCGGTATTGATCGTATATATAAAGGTAGTCAATGCTCTCGGACTTGTGGTTTCTCTCCACTCTGCCACCGATGTTCAGGGAGAAGGCTGTGTTGAACAACTTGCTTTCCTGGAGTATGCCGTCGCATACGCGAGTTCGTCTGCAACTCAGGCTGCCGTCACACACGCACTTCAAATCTGCTTGGCTACGAATAGCCTCCTATGGTCGAGATCAGTAATTCTTAATTTGAAAAGACAAACCGATCTGGAATCAGCCGTATCATCTGCCGGTCCAACATCAGGACATGTTCTCCTTGACAGATGTTAGATGAGGTACGAAGAGGGGTGACGAGTGAAGAGTGCCAGTGGATGATACAAACAAAACTCAATAATGATTGCTTGGTGGATGGCTTGGTCGACCTGAGCCGCGTCTCTCCACCGGTCGGCGTCGCCGGGCATTTCAGTTGCACCGTCGATCAGATCTGCCTTACCAATCTATAGTTTTCAATGCTAACATACAAGCATGCAAGACTCTAATTTATCTTGTCTCGACGAAGTATCTTAAGTTCGGTCACTTACCAGGTACCTATAGGCATTTGTTTACCTTCCATACCCTCCAGGCGACTGGCTCCGGGTATGCAGCGACTAAATCAACCCCGGTCCAATTGGACTCGACATCCATCCGACCATGATGTGGTTTTGCGGGCACCCACTCAGATATCAGCTATCAATAATGATGGAATTCGTTATATGTCAAAGGCGTCTGTGGGCGACATTTGACTTGGGTCATCAGACGGATGGTGCATAAGCTTGATATGTTGTGTCCTTGTCGTTTATTATTCTCCTGACCGCAACAGAAGCAGATCAGATCAGAAAAGGAAAGAGAAGGGAAGGAAAAAAAGAGTGAGAGGGAAGAGGGAAAAGGGAAAAGGGAAAAGGGAAAAGGGAAAAGGGAAAAGGGAAAAGGGAAAAGGGAAAAGGGAAAAGATTCGACTAAGAGCGAGTATCGGCAGCACTCATCACAGGATTGACGCAACCCACCCGCACCTCGTCCTCATTGGCCTCAACTCCGCAATCAATCCATTCACTCTTCCGCCCATGGACGGACTGACACGTCAACGTACTGATGACTCCCTTACCTTACCTTACTGTAGGTAGGTAGGTAGGGTATTTGTATCTTCTAGAGCCGCAATACTTTTGCATCGGTTGATCTGCGGGTCCTCGTACGTCTAAGCGCGATGTGACGGTTTTTTGAGGACATTTATTCAAATCCAATCTCGCACGCCGATGTGGCCGCATTACTTTATTCCGGGCTTCACTAAATCTCATCTTTTCGCTTGACAGCTTGATGTTCAGGCTGCGAGTATGAATCTAGATGCCGATGCCCAAAACGCCCGGGACGTCGGTACCGCTTTCGATCGCTTTCTGGACGCCCTTCCCGACCATTTTACAGAAATAACCGCGCTGGTCGCCCAGCTATACGCCATCGGTTCAGCCCTACGAGATCTAGATTCTATCATCATCTCTCCAGAGTATGGACGAAGGGCGGTTTGCATCCAAGACGATCTAGATATTGTGCAGTTGAGCCTCTCAATTACTTTAAGAGATGTACGTGAATTGTTCGACGGCCTGGACTGCGACGGGTACCCTCCAACCGTCTGGGCGTACCGGGGAGTGTGGACAGAAATCTGCCGTCACTTCCAACGAGAGAGTGGCAATACGCTTCAAACCCGTCTGGAGCGTTTTCGACAGTTTATCATGGAATTGAGTTGCACGATACGAAGGTTGGGCCCCAAATTAGTGTCAGAAGCCCGATAATTGATGATTGCCAGACAACCTCCTGACCCCAGGGACATGGAACCACTTCGGGCGAGTATTAACGCGCTGGTAGATGCCCAAACCAGACGTTTGGATGCCATAGCACTACGACCACAGTGTACGCTTGACCGCAATTTGCATTCTCTTGTTTACATCTTCATTTGACACCATCAATCATCGGTCTGACCTGCACTTACGATATACCACAGTGGGAAGACGGCGGTCATTCCCAAGATTGAGAGGCCCAGCCGAGCCACGATCGCCACCCTCACCATACTTTCCCCGGGCTCCTGAAGTACCACTCTCACCAACCATTCCCAGTAACTCGTCCCACTCTTCCGGCAGCAACTCAGTCATTTCCCACTGGGCCGTGACCGTGTCCGAGCAGGCACAATCGGCTACCCCTTTCCGTGCGTCTGGACAAGTGTGCGTTACCACGCTTCGATGTGACGGACGAATTTGCTGACAACTATCCAGCTCAGCGTGCCTAGGTCCAGATATGCCCGATGCGAGGTCCCGACTGGCCGAGGAGTATGAGAAAATCTGTGGACTGTAAGCTGGACTTTGTCAAATTAGCCCCTGTCGTAGCTGAGCGATCTAGGCCGTTTGAAAACCAGGACATGCTCGTCCACCTTTACTTGCGGCACTCTGATCTCCGAGCTAGGATTCTCTGCCGATCATCGCGTTCAAGTCGGCCGAAATTATGTTGCCTTCCTCTCTCAGGATTGAAGGCGAACCGGAGTGACTCTTGCATCCAGCTCAGAAAACCGAGCCCATCAGGTCGATTAGATCTCTGGGCTAATCTGAGGTTCACGACGTACGAACGTGAGTCCTTTTCGGTGTTAGTGAAATGCATTCTTACTTATAATATCGTCAGGCATGATCATCTTCTACTGCACCTTTCTTGCCTTACGGTCCCAGGACCTCCATAGCCCTATAAGGGACATTGATGATCACGAACTCCATGGCGAAGAAGAGCTATTTGCCGGGTAAGTGGATCAGACAAACCGCGTTGTCATCCCAGCAGACATTGAGTTGTTCTCTGTTAGCAAGATTTACGATGACGGCTACATGCACGCTCTTCGCCTCTACCGAGACCGAGACTCGAAAGGGATCCGAATGCAAGCATCTGCCCACAGCGGCGAATTGAAAAGGTTGCTTCCTCTCCCACCACTCCTTTTGAAACACGGTGCAAACAGACAAACACCTGACGGATACCATATATAACACAGAACCCCGATCTGGACTGCCTTCATCACCCACCACATCGCTTCAACCACCTGGATGCGCGGACGCGGGAAGGTCATCCGTCTCCGCGAACTCAACCGCTTCATTTTCTCACCCGACTATAAACCGCAATGTGGGCCACGGGGCGAACACGAACTGCAATTTACTGCCCAGAACGGTCAGTGCCACCTATCGTACTCTTGGCCCATAACTACTGCTGCACGAATTGGATCATGCATCTCAGTGGCAACTTCACTGACTGACCTGGCCGCAGATGCTGACGATTTCACGAGTATCGTCGAGGACCTCGCCGTTGACTCTTAGCCTTTCGTACTAACTCTCTTATTCGTACATGCACATACGAAACTTGACTTGACAGATCTAGGAATACAGCACTTACTCTCCTCTCATCCGACGTCGACTTCTGCTTCTGCTTTCAGCGCCTTGAGGTTTATGAGTTTATGAATTTGTCTCATCTATGGTTCTCATGATACCCTACTCTATCTGCGTCAAAAGTCTTTCTTATCTAGGGGGGTCCTTCTCTACTCGGAAGACGAGATTCAGTTTGATTAGCTTTATTGTGAGTTGGATAGTGCAGTCTGTTCCTGTCATCGTCGTCACCGGGCGACCACGCTATGCATATTAGATTTCACACTCTTCTGAACGAGACATGGCGGCTTGGCTACAATATTTATCAATGCATCACAGGCCATCCCAAACTCATCTCTCAGAAAACTCATTTCTCCGAGTTAGGAATGAATTGGCCTGGTTACACTTATGCTAGAGTTGATTGCTTGTCCACGTCTGAAAGAAATTAACCGGTAAATAATACCACACGTGGATCTACTCGGCAAGGTATAAGGTCTGAGCCACAAATATCTCTTTGGATGCAGCACTACAAACCAGCATTGAAAACACAATTCGATGCTTTCTCATACGTGCAGTCGTTGCAGAACTTTGATCAGATCGGCCGTCACGCCCATGGCCGTCACGTCCCCACCGGCACTGTACACGTCTAGTCAGCACAGAACACCCCGTTGTGTTATCCGCGTCCGCAAAATAAAAATTAAAGAAGCAGAAGACGGACAGAAGAAAAGAACTCACCCGCCACCCTGCACAATCAACGGATTGGCCCCATACCGCTCCGTATGAAACGCAATCAAATTATCGCTCCCCGTCAACGCCGCAATCGGATGCGTCTTTTCAAACGACTCCAGCCCGACCTTGACCTCATTGGCATCCACATCAATACTCCCCACATACCGCACCACCTTCCCCGCCCTCTCCGCCTCCCTCTTCACCCCCTCCATCTCCCCATCAAACTCCCCCAACCTCGCCAAAAACTCCTCCCCACTCCCCACCCCCTCCAACGCCCTCGGAATCAGCGACCGCACGGGAAAACTCGTCGGCCCCTCCACCTTCAACCCCACCATCCGCGCCAGAATCGTCAACTTCCGCGCCACATCCAGCCCGTTCAGATCGTCGCGCGGGTCCGGCTCCGTATACCCCAGCTCCTTCGCCTTCTTCACCTCCGCGCTGAACGATCCCCCCCCACCGCCCACCGGCGCAAAGCTGTTGAACAGGAAACTCATCGTCCCCGAAAACACCCCCTCGATCTTCCGCACGCTATCGCCCGTGTCCACCAGATCCCGCAGCGTCGATATCACCGGCAACCCTGCGCCCACCGAACTCTCGTGGTAGACCATCCCCTCGCCCTCAGCGGCCGCGGCGGCGAAAATGTCCTCCCACAGCGCATAGCTGCCGGAGAAGGCCTTCTTGTTCGGTGTGACGACGCTGATGCCGTGGCGCAGGAAGAGTGGGTACGTGTCGGCCACGGCTTGGTTGCTGGTGTTGTCGACGACGACGGCGGGGCCCGGGGCGGCGCGCAGGTAGGCGAGGATGTCGGGGAGGCTGAGCACGGGTTGGGCCGAGGCGGAGAGGTCGGCTTCCCAGGTGGTGAGGGCGAGGGGTCGGAAGTCTTCGCTGAAGAGGAGGGCGTTGCTGCGGGCGATGAGGACGAGGGAGATTTGCGGGTGGGGGTGCCGCTGTTGGAGGGCGGCGAGTTGGGTTAGGAAGCATTTTCCGACGCCGCCGACGCCTGGGGTGGGGTGAGGTGTTAGTTTGTTCTGGAAGTAGAAGGGAGGATTGGGAGGTGCTAGGATTGATGGTCGGTGAAGGCTTGTAGTGATAGGAGATGAACGAGTGTGGGAGTGGTGGGGATGAGTGAGCATTGTACTTCTGGATGTCGACTGCGTATAGATGATCAAAGTGAAAAGTATGCCCAGGAACAAACACAGACATACAAGACTTGCCCTAGGCGATGTTCAAAGCTATTGGAGTGGAAATGAGGGATCTGCCAACAAGGGCCTCTCCGGTGGTAGGAACTGCAGACGGAATGCGCAAAGCTTACCGATGACGGCAATGTAGACTGCAGGCATACCTGCACGGATGGCTCTTCCTCCCACTCAACTTTCCTAATTCTATCGCTCAACAGACAGTCTGTCGGTTTCGCCGGGCACTTTGAAAATTGAATACTGTAGCTTTCCTCCACTTCATGGTGGGGCTTTCTGCCACCGCCTTCGCTACCGTCGTCGAACCCTGACATGTCTGACTCACCTAACATCCTTCACATCAAGTACGAATACTTGGACTGAAAAGCCGATTTACGAACGAGGTCAGATCCTCATGCAGAGATGCCAGACTCCGCACTCTACGGCCTCCCACGCCCAAAGTCCACTAAAGGAACGAAAGAAATCTCCTCATCAACCAGCCTAGCATTCACGTCGCAGCTCGCATCCCTCATATCCAAACCCCCCGCCGGACACAGCACCTCAACAGGCCGCTCCCGCCCAACGAAGACTAAATCCGACATCTTCACCGTCCACAACAAAAACGCCAAGAAGCGCGCGGCCAAAGATGCTCTCGACGACGCCCGACCCTCGTCCGTCCAGACGCAGGCCGACATCGGCGGCGTCGACTCGGCCACTTTGCACCGCTCGAAGCGCAAGATGGAGGAGAAAGCCCGTCTCTACGCCGCGATGAAAAGGGGCGACTACGTGCCACCCGGCGGCGACGAAGCGCGAGACGAGCGAGGGCTCGTGGATTTCGACCGCAAATGGGCGGAGCAGGAGGCTTCGGGTCGGGGTGCCGAACCGGAGACGTCGTCGGATTCCGACAATGGCGACAGCGAGGAGGAGACGGTCGATTACGAAGACGAGTTCGGCAGGCAGAGGCAGGGCACCCGTGCCGAGGCGGCGAGGGAGGAGCGCAGGCGGAAGGCGCAGGCTCAGGCGGCGGAGGAACCGGATCGGTTCTCGGCGCGCCCGGCGCAGCCTAGTGCGTTGATCTACGGCGATACCGTGCAGACGGCGGCGTTCAATCCGGACGAGCCGGTGGCGGCGCAGATGGAGACGTTGGTGCGGAAGAGGGACCGGAGCATGACGCCGCCGGATGAGGTGCATTACGATGCGAACGGGGAGGTCAGGAGTAAAGGGGTGGGGTTCTACAGCTTTTCGAAGGATAAAGAGGGGAGGCGGAAGGAAATGGAAGCTTTGGAGCGAGAGCGGGCGGAGACGAAGAAGGGAAGGCAAGAGAGGGAGGCGAGGAAAGAGAAGAGGAAGTTGGAGGTCGAAGCGAGACGGAAGTTGATTCGGGAGAAGAGGGGACAGAAGCAGGCGGATAGTTTCCTGGATGGGTTGTTGGGAGGGATCGCCAGCGCCCCGACAAACCCGCAACATGAAGCCTCGGATGAATGAAACCGGTCAACGCAGCAACGCCATAAACATCCGCCGATAACTCCCACCTCCTAGCTCTGAAAGCAATCTCGTCCTCAGATTATCCCAATCCCCACCGCTACCCTACCTCTACCTCTACCCCTACCTCTACCTCCCCACCTACCGCCGCCGTTGCACCCGCCTCCGACTCACGCACCCCGGACACAACTCTCCACGAAACTTGTTAAATGTTACCAGGTCCTGCGTGCACCTCCCCGTTTGCGCCTTCTGCCGGCAAGCCTGGAAGCTCAGTGTCGTGGCGTGCTGCCCGTGCCGGCCGCAGCCCGGGCATACTTTGACGCGTTTGACGGACCGGCACCTGGAAGATCAGAGCGAGTTGAAGAGATGGGAAGTGACGGGTAGAAGCGACATACATGAGTTTAGGTCCGCGAGCGATAGGGGCAATGACTTGGTCACGAGCGAGGAGTAACAACGATGCTGAGAGTTTGGTTTGACTCTGCGAGTTTCTTCGACCGAACCGAGATGGCACGAGTCACCCCTAGGCGAGCACGTCCCGGCTTCAGTTCTGTAGAAGGCGTGATGAGTGCAGACAAAGTTGTTCGATTTGACGAGGGGCCCTAAGTTGTGCAGCGAACAACCATTACGACTCTATCGCATTCAACAACCTTGAAGAGATGGCAAAGATTAAGGAGGAGGCGCCTCTTACACAGCCGTCGTACAGAAGCTGAAGCAGGGTTCTCAAAACGTGAGATGGAGGCTGAGGCTGAAGATTGCGCAGACGTACATAAATACGTTTGGCTGTTGCCTATTGGTCGGGCTATGCTGCTATATACCCTACCCTACCGATACATCATGTCTGCATGTTGCGACGACGTCGAAAATCCCTGAAGAAAGACTCACCCCCTTTGTCGAGTAGCTACAGTACGATGTCATCCCAGTAGTATTTGTACCTTCATTTATCCGTCCAAATATAGCTACGGTGCCCCGTCAGGTTACCGTCATGGGACTTCGTACAACATCTCACGTTGTGCGGTTGGAACGATAGGTAAGAAGTTGCGAGGGAGGATGTGGGGTAGGATGTGAAACAGAGCCCATCCATCAATCAATCAGTTGTGTCCATCCGGTTTGATTTCCCGTACACAGCCTTCCAGCCGAACAGAGAGAGAGATAAAACGCCTCGCACAGCCTAACCTCAAAGAAAGCACCCCCATCCGAGAAGCCCGGACAGTTCGTCTACAGCTTACCTTACTTTACCTTACTCTACTGTTGCTGATAAAGAGTCTGAGCAGCCCTTTCCGCCTTCCCCTCATCAAACCTCCACATCCCGCCCGTTTTCTCCGTCTCGCTCCTCTCCCCCAGCGCAGCAGCCAACTTCTCAAACGTCGGATCGTTCGGCACTGTGGTGAAGAACTTCCTCTCCCATTCGCGGCCCTCGGCCTGCTCCTTCTTGCGTAGATCCCGCTGGGAGTTTTCGATCTTCGACTTCTCCATCGACGTCGTGTCCATGTCGCCTCGGGTGATGGCCTCGGCCACGCTGCGCCAGGCGCGTCGGCTCTCGTTGGCGTTTTGCCGGTCGAGCGGCGCGACGGTCAGGGGCGTCGTCTTGTAATTCTTGACGGCGAAGGTTTCGATCTCGTGCTTCTTGCCGTCGCGGATGGTGAAACTGTCGGTCCACTGGCCGGAGATCTCGTAGAGGGTCTCTTTCTCCTTGCCTGCCGGGTACAGGGTGGCGGTGAAGCTGTTCTTCTTGCCGCTCAGCCATCCTTTGCCGCTGTAGTCGATCTTGGCCGTGTAGCCGGACGAGGATTGGATGTAGGTGGCCTTGTTCAGCTCGACGAAGGGACTGCCGTAGATGAGACCTTCGATGTGGAGCGACGGGAGCGTGATGAGGTAGTCTTCGTTGTGTTTGGAGAGGTGGAGGATGGCGTGTCCGATCTGCTTGACGTGGATTGTGCGAGAGAACGAGGCTTTCTGGGCATTGTAGCCTTGCAGCTGTGGGTAGGACTTCAGCGACGCTCAAGCCTCGAGAGAAGGATATCTTACCCGTACACCGTGCTGGTCGTTCCAAATACAGTACGCCGTTACCGGTGGATGGTGGCTACAGCACCGTCAATCCTCGTATCCCTACGGAAAGGAAGCGTACTACTCACCTAACCTGCTCCGAGACCAACTGCGTCGTCCCAGCTGCATCTTCCAACCTTCCCAGAAAGAGCTCTCCAAGGAACGGATTCAATGGTTTCTTCTCGCTACCCAACTTCTCGTTTCTACTACTGTACTGTTGCCTCAGGGTGCTGAGAAACCACCTGAGCACCAGTAGAGCGCGCTTCGCCGGGTCTGGCTCCGAAGCAGGCGCGACGAACAGCGATGGATGTTCGGTCCAGTAAGCGGAGTATTCAACCAGCGAGGTCGTAGATAAGATGAATGGGGGTGCGGTCATGGAAGAGAGGTCGCCGTTGAAAGAAGCGATGGACTAGGTATGGAATCATGTCAGTACAAGTAACGGAATCGAGGGATTGTCTGAAAAGATTCTTCGTGCTTTGGCTGGTGACTGTTTATCTGCATTTCGCTAGTCGGGATCCATACCTTGAGGAACGAGGACCATGAGCCTTTGTTCTGAGGCGCAACGCCTGCTCCCTCGTCTTTTGACGAGGACATGATGCTATCGAGAAGGTCTTAGGAGAAGAGAAGTTGTGGAATGTATAGTGGATAAGGGCAGATGAAGACGTGTACGTTCTCGAGTAAGAGACGAGGGGGGTTTGGTGGGGGGCGACGTCACGGTTTGATGTCTCCCGAATTAGGTATAGCGTTAGCTTTACAACAAGTGATCAGACAACTCTGTACCAGGTACTCGTACTCGACAAGAACTGGTAGGTAACAGACAATACACCATGCAGCAGTCTCATTCAGGTACATTTAGTCTATCTAGATAGGTATTCTATCGATCTTTATGCCCAGGGGGTATTACAGAACTCCATCATGTTTGATCTAAGCACTTCATCTCGTGAAACTCACCAGCGCCTTCGTGATTCTATTGCCGGACCGGAAAGAACCCCACAATCAATTCTTCTCCGCATCCTCCTTCAAGGTCACAATTCTGTTGAGTACCACCTTCTCCGCAGTACTCTCACTATCCAAACAAAAGTACGCAACTCGCATCCCTTGAAAGCGCACCGTCTCGGGTCGGAACATGCCCGCCGTCTGGTCGTCCTTCTCTCCCTCTTTCTCTGGCCACGGTGCTCTGCGCTTAATCTCCTCGAAACCCGTCTCTATCATGGCGTTGGGAAACTTTTCTATCGAATTCGGATTGATGTCTGCTAGATAGCCGTCGGGATGTGCCTGAGGGTTGCTGGATTTGAAGAGGGGGTTAAAGACGCGAACCTCGGCCTTGATGGGGCTGTGGTGAGCAGATGATTCGGCGACCCAGTGGATATAGCTAAGTGAGGACATCAGCGATGTCTGCTCCATCCAGCATTATATCATGGATCCTAGTCAAGAAAACCCAACTCGGTCCTGGAGTATATCCGGGGAGGAATCGTAAAGATTGCTCTGTCATCAGGGGTACATGCGCACAGACGAAGCCTATGCCAAGGGCAGCAGCGGATATGTGTGAGAAAGTATACTCACCTCTTGGGTTTTTTGAAGCTGACACCGTCCTCTGGTTTCTCATACGTAGCGTGTACGGCTGTGACAAGCCCCGTTGCCGGATCCTTTTCGAAAGTGGTGGCGGTGATTGGAAATGGTACTTTCAACAGTCCGACAGTCTTACCTGGTGCCAGTCGAAAGTAGCTATCTGAATCAACTTCCCTGAAGTCGCTGGATTCGATGTAGACGGTTTTGGTAAATGGGACGGTATGCGACTGTTGAGAACCAAGAGTTAGCGATGAAGGTTAGTCTTGACTAATGTCAATCGTCTAAGATTAGAAGGAATAGGGTTCTTGAGTGATCTACATACCCCGTATGCGGGATCCTTGGAGTACGGCATCTCAACCATTTCCACATAATCATCTGGAAGGTTGTCGATAATAACCAGAATCGGCTCGAGAACAAGCATAAGTCGCGGGACGGTCGTCTCCAGATATCGGCGTACAGATTGCTCGAAACGTTTTATTTCGATATTTGTTGTGGCCTTAGTGACACCGAGTTCATTGACGAAGGACAAAATCGCGCCGGGAGGTACACCGCGGCGACGGAGTGCGATGAGAGTGTACAATCGCGGGTCATCCCAACCACTCACATACTTCTCGTTAACGAGCTCGATAATCTTGCGCTTGGACAGCACGGTTCCGCTGATATTAAGACGACCATATCTGCGACACGATGTTAGTTAGATCTAGATTTGTCCTGGGGATGGGTGATTCGTACTCTCTTTGCATAGGCTTATAAACCTCAAGTTTATCACAAAGCCACTCATAAGAAACCCTCGATAGTTCAAATTCTGTGGTGCACAATGAATGCGTGATGCCCTCGAAGCTATCACACAAGCAGTGTGTAAAGTCATACGTCGGATAAATCCTCCACTTGTCTCCCGTGCGGTGGTGCTTTGCGTCTTTGTCTTCTAGGATGCGGTACGCGAACAGATCCCACATTTGAGGATTACCATCCTCTATATCCTGCTTCATGCGAAGAGCTGCCTCGCCCGCTGAATACTTGCCGTCTCGCATCGCCCTGAACTCGGTCAAAGACTCGGCGGTGGGACGATTGCGATGCGGGCACGCGTATCGAGCTTTGCCTTCGCCTTCTCCTCCACCACGCTGAGCCATGATTTCGTTTTCTGAGGTATGTCAGTGCTTGACGGCGTCCGCGACTGGCGACAATGGGTGCATACTGGTACAATGGCAGACATAGGCTCCGTCAATGCTTATAAGCTTCTCCGCCAGCTCGTACAGACGGTCAAAGTTGTCGCTGGAATACGTAATCTGGACCGGCTTGAACCCTAGCCACCGAACCATCTCCTCGATGGCGACAAAGAACTTCTCTTCCTCGCCCTTCGGATTGGTGTCGTCGAAGCGCAGGTAACAATCGCCGCCATGATATCTTGCAAACCCAAAGTTGATAGCAATGGCTTTGCTGTGACCGATGTGAAGGAATCCATTGGGCTCTGGTGGGAATCGCGTCACAACCTTCTTGGTGTCTGCAGGGGTAACAGATCTCTCCTGGTAGACGTCCGCGAGAAATCCAACCTTGAACATAGAATCTGGATCTTCGGCGGGGGCTTTCGTGGCAGGTGGGCGCTTGGTAGCTGGGGGGGTGGGTCCTTT
>JAABUJ010001166.1_pt1 | contig 40512 bp, 40 predicted proteins | sample 5559131 | NCBI WGS metagenome assembly JAABUJ01 (sample SAMN10711875, study PRJNA513366) | rock metagenome | isolation source: Antarctica rocks | place: Antarctica: Victoria Land, Mt New Zealand nord | collected 2016-01-07 | reverse complement strand
GGCGACCCCACCTTACGCCCCTCCTTCGATCAGGTGGAGGGCGCCATCGACCGCTGGATCGACCAGGCCAAACTCGCCGCGTAAACTTGACTCATTCGCACCATAAGTGATCCCTTTAGGAGTCTAGTCGCTGTGTTCCTTGACGCGCGCGAAAGTAGTGCTACAATAGCCTTGTTGTTGGAACATAAATTCTACAATAACGCCGTGAGGGGAGGGATACGCGATGGGGGTGCGGCGGTGGGCGGCGGACGTGGGGGCGTGGCTGGCGGGGGAGGGGGCTTTTAGCTATCAGCCGTCAGCTGACAGCTATCAGCAAGGGGGGACGGAGGCCGGCAAGCAGCGTCAGCGCGTGCCGGCGGTCCCGGTAGGTACGGTGGCGCTGCGCGAGGGCGACGAGTTGGCAACGTATGGGATCGGCGGCGGTGGGACGGAGGAGGACTACTATTGGGGCCGCGCGACCGGGGCCGCGGGGACGGAAGAGGATTACTATTGGCGCCGCCTCTCGGACAATTGGTACCAGAAGGATGTGCTGCCCTCCACGTACCTGGAGATACATAACGCTTGCTATGAAGCCTATAACGCCAACCCGCTGGCTAACTACATCATCGAGATCACGACGAACTTCGTGCTCGGCAACGGCATCGCCGTGACCGCCGCGAGCCGCCGCGTGCAGCGGGTCATCGACCAGTTTTGGCGCGATCCCGACAACCATATGGACACGCGCGTGTACGCGCTATGCACCGAGTTGAGCCTGTACGGCGAGCAGTTCATCCGTTTCTTCGTCAACCCGTACGACGGGGGCGTCAAGATCGCGCAGATCGATCCCTCGCTGATCGACGAGGTGGAGACCGATCCCGAGAACGTGGAGCGGGTGACGCGCGTGCATGTGCGGCCCTCGGGACCGGGTCGATGGTCGACGGTCGATGGTCGACGGAATGGGGCGAGCGGTGATGGGCCGCGGAGCGGCGGACGTTCCTCCATCGACCATCGACCATCGACCGTCGACTCCGAAGGCGTGTGGCTGTCGTGTCCCGATGAGGTCGTGCAGATCACAATAAATAAGGTATCCAACGCCAAGCGCGGCAAGAGCGATCTGGCGACGTTGCTGCCGTGGCTGCGCCGCTACAAGGATTGGCTGACCGACCGCGTACGCATCAATAAGTACAAGGGCGCGTTCCTGTGGACGATTAAGCTGCAGGGGACCGACCGCAAGACGATCGACCGCAAGCGCATGGAGTACGCCTACCCGCCCGAGCCCGGCAGCATCGTGGTACACAATGAGAGCGAGGAGTGGGGCGCGGTGCAACCGCACATCGACGCGGATAACGTGGCGGCCGATGGCCGGGCCATCAAGCTGATGATCGCCATGGGCGCCGGCCTGCCCGAGCACTATTTGTCGGAGGGCGGCGAGGTCAACTACGCCACGGCGTCCGAGATGGGGCTGCCGACGTTCCGCAAGTTCCAGCGCCGGCAAGACCAGTTCGCGTTGCTGATCCGCGCGATCATTGACCGCGTGATCGCCGAGGCGGTGCGGGCGGGGACGCTGCCGGCGGGGGTGGACCGCGCGTACGAGGTGACGATGCCTGAACTGGCGCCGGACGACAACGCGCAGGCGGCGCAGGCGGCGGCGACGATGGCCACGGCGCTGACGACGGCGCGGGCGCAGGGCTGGGTCAGCGACGAAACGGCGATGCGCCTATTGTACGCCAGCGCCAACGCGCCGGTCGACGTGGCCGAGGAGCGCGCGCGCATCGCGCGGGAGCGGGACGCGGCCCTCACCCCCAACCCCTCTCCCTGACGCGGGAGAGGGGAGCCGCCCGGCGAGTCACGGGTACCAATGGAGAACGCTAATGGGCAAGGCCATTGAGGCGATGGGCCGCCTGGCGCGGGGGCGGGGAGTTATCCTCCTTGTAAACGGGATGGGTGGTCACGCTCTTTCACCTGTCAGAGGAAGAGGAGGCAAGTGTGTTTTTGATGAGTCCTATCACGGCATCCAGGTGGTGCTCGACGTCATGCGCTGTGACGCGTATGATGCGATATCCGCAAGCTTCCAATAACTCTTGGCGCTCTTGGTCGCGTGCGGTTTGGGACTCGCGGATCGGCCCATCAACTTCGACGATGAGCGCGTGTTGGGCACAGAAGAAATCGGCGATAAAGGGACCGATAGGCTGTTGGCGTCGGAACTTCACGTCAAGGCGCCGTCCGCGTAGAGCTTGCCATAGCAGGTGTTCGCTTGGCGTTGGCTCTTTGCGGAAATCTTTGGCCGTTGCTGTCATGGTCCGTAGGAGATCGAGCGATATCGGTAGACGTTCAGGCATGGGGCCTCCCTGTACAGCAGACAAAAAGCTTTCACACAAGATACCACAACACGTCAGGACGGCTCCCCTCTCCCGCGTCAGGGAGAGGGGTTGGGGGTGAGGGCGTATGCACGACGAGCAGGACCATGAAACCGCGCACCGTCACCACGGCCATCAGGCCGGGCGGCGGCATCAGGGGGTGTACCATTATCAGCGCCACCGTGGCTGGCAGCCCCATCCGCATGAGTACACGGCGCGGCAGCGCGCGGCGGAGCGTCCGCCAGAAGCGGTCGATCTCGTGGCGGGGGTGGAGCGGGCGCCGGTCCACCCGTACCGGCAACATGTGTCGGCGCGGCGCGTGGCGCTGCCGCGCGGCACGGCGCCGCTGGTCGAGGCCGGTACGGTCGCCACGTACGACCCAGTGGGCGGGACGGCGATGGTGCGGTTGGCGGGAGCGCCAACGCGGCTGATCGGACCGGCGCGCGTGACGGCGTGCGCGCCGCGCGACCTCACGATCGCGGGAGCGTCGTGCCTCGTCGTCTTACTCGATCCGCACAACCCAGCCGACGCCGTGGTGGCGGCGTTGTGGCCGCCGCCGGGCGTGGCTTCGGGCACCCGGCTGACGCAGGCCGGCGTCGCCAGCATCGGGATCGCGGGCGCGAGCGCGGGCAGTGTCGCCGTCCCGTTCCCATCGCCCTACGCGGGGACGCCGGTCGTCGTGGCGACGTCGACGGACGCGGCGTGGGCGGCCACGGTCGGCGGCATTACGCCGGGCGGCTTCACGCTGACCGTGAGCGCGGCCGCGCCGGGGACGGGGACGGTCGCGGTCGAGTGGCTGGCGTGTGGGGCGTAGGCGAGAGTCGACGGTCGATAGTACCCTGATGGGCTGGGTGTGTTCCTTGACGCGCGGAATACTCATGCTACAATAGCCGTGTTAGTTAATAGAACAAAAGTTCTACGTGGGGATGTATGCGGAAGGGAGTGGGGGTATGAATAGCGCGCGGTACGTCGGGGCGACGGGCTTGGGGACGCGTGCGGGGGCGGAGGTGGGAGTTTTGCGTGACGCGCTTGACCGCGATGGCTGCGCCTTCGGGCAGGTCACACGCGAGCGGCTCGACAACATGTCGGCGCGGCTGCAGGGCCTGCAGGCCACGGTCAATGCCATCGCCATTGGGGTCATGCTGCAGCTGGTGGCGTTCCTCTTCGCGGTCGTCGTGTTCTTGCTCAATCACGTACGGTGATGGACCTGCGACTGAAGTCGCAGGCTCTGGTGAGGAGGAGTCCGTATGCTCGATGCACGGAAGTTGGCGCGGATCGCGGGAAACAGGGCGCGGATGCGGCAGGGCCGGACGCGGACGGTGACGCTGGTGTACCGCCGCCCCGAGGGGACCGCCTACGTGGCGGCCGATGTGGTGTGGCGCGCGCAGCCGTACGTGGAGCCGCCGGCGGCGTCCATTGGAGCAGCGGGGGCGGCAGGCGGCGCGGGGACGGAGCCCGCGGCGGTACGCGCCGAGTTCCCGCCCGACATCGATCCCCGGCTCGTCACGTTCGTGGCCGACACACCGGTAGCCACGGCCGATGCGGCGGCGTCCGCGTCACGGTACGTCGTGGCGCGCTACCACGCGGCCGGGATCGTGACCGATCGCTGGGTGGTGGAACTCAAGCGGCTGAGATAAGGGGATAGCTGTCAGCCTTCAGCGATCAGCTGACGGCTGATAGCTGACAGCTGATCGCTACTAGAAAGGAGGCGAGCCTATGGCCTGGCAGCCGCGCTGGCGGCATATCAGCCAGCTGTACCGCCATACCGGGGACCCGGTGGGGGCGCGGGAGGGGGCGAGCGATTGTTACGAGGCGTCCCTCGCGCGCTATTTGCGCGAGCAGGGCTACCCGTTCGCGGGAGACGACGCGGCGCTGGTGGGCGCGATGCGTCTGCTGGCGACGGGGCAGCCCGACCACGCGGGCCAGGGCTGGACCACGCTGGAGCAGGGCGGGCGTACCCTCGACACGCTGGGCGTCACCTGGCGCTGGACAAGTAGCGTGGCCGAGGCGCGCGCCGCCGCGTGGGCGCTCTGCTGGGTGCGCGCGGCCTGCCTGCGCACGGCCGCGCCGAACGTGGTCGACGGCCGGCGGGTGTACACGGACTACCCACTGTGGTGGCTGGGTGGCGGTGGCGCCCCCGATCACTTCATCCTGTGGCTGCCCAACGGGGCGTTCAACGACCCGCTCTCGTACTGGAACGGCGGGAAAGACACGGTCTACACGGACACGAGCCTCGCCGCGGCTTTCGGCGGGGCCTACCTGTTGGAGCGGTCGCCCTGGACGGCGGCGCGAACGGCCGGCGCCTCGCCACGGCCGGCGCGCGACGCGGCGGCCCTGGTCGTCGCCTGCTCCGAGGGCCTGCATCTGCGCCGGACGCCCACACTCGCGGCCGAGGTACTGGCGACGCTGCGGGACGGCGAGGAGGTGCGCGACGCCTACGCCGACGCGTGCCTCTGGACCTTCGTGCGCGCCCATGGGCTGCACGGGTGGGTGCGGCGGGAGTACGTACGGAGTAGATAGGAGAAAAGATGCACGACGAGTTGCTGCGCGCGGTGATCGGGTTGGAGTATCAGGCGGTGTTGCTGGCGGCGGCGCCGCTGACGACGCTGGGGGTAGGCTGGGTGGCGCGGCTGGTTCTGACGCACATGCGCGACCGGCGCGCGGCGGCCTACGCGGCGCGGTTGGTGGCGTGGGCCGAGCAGGTCATCCCGGCCAAGAGTGCGCGCTACGGCGAAGTCGCGGCGTTGTTGGCGCGGCGCTTTCCCATGTTGTCGGGTGAGCAGCTGGAGGTGCTGATCGAGAGCGAGGTGCTTGACCTCAAGACGGCGCTGCGCGCCGCTGTCCCGTCGAGCGCGGCGCTCGCGACGGGCGTTGTCGCGACCGTCGCGACCGTCGCGACAACGGATGGTGGTCAGGGCGCCGCCACTGGTAGCGAGGCAGTCGCGGCGGCGTCGGTCGTCGCCGCGGGGGCCGCTCCAGCCGCCCCCGCGACGCTACGGGTGGGCGGGGTGTAAGCCGCCGGTCCGTACCTACTGGGAGCGCCGGCATCAGTCCGCTGACTGTCCAGCCGGCAAACGGTCGCGTCGGGAGGGGTAGGGGCGTATCGCTATACGCCCGACGTTTGCCCCAAAGATGTCCAATGGATGGCGAACGCCGACGGACGCCAGGCCGCGCGCCCACGACCGCCGGGCGTATAGCGATACGCCCCTACGCCCATCTCCGCACGACGCATTGTAATCGGACACGGCTGTATAGCCATACAGCTGCCCGCGGCGGCCTGCTGACTGGACAGTCAGCGGACTATAAATACGAACCCGGCTTGATAGCGCTGGAAGGGAGGATAGGGTGGTAGAGAACAGGGCGATCAGATATGCGCTGCCGGAGGGCGATTCCGGCGATTCGGATAGGGGCGACGCCGCGTCCAGCGGACCCGTCGCGTACGCCGGGGCGCCGGCTACGCAGCCGACGTGGGGGTGGGGGTTGGTCTCGGTAGAGCCGCGCGACGATGGCGATGTGGCCCAGGCGCTCGCGGGCCTGCCAGCGGACGCGCGCCTCTACGCGGCGCGCCAACAAGTGGCCGCGCGGCGTGACCTTGGGGCGCAGTTGGGCTCGTATCAGGAGTATCGGCCAGAGCCGTTCGAGAGGACAGGGGTCTGCGATTAAAATCGCAGGCTAATAGATAGGAGGACAGCACATGGACCAGCACCCAGGCATGACGACACCGAGCGAGACGTATGACGCGCGGGATGGGGGACCGGATTGGCCGCCCGACCGTTTCACGCGCATGGTGATGGATACGACGCCGGCGGGGACGGGAGCGGCGGGAGCGGTGGGGGTAGATACGCCCGCCGCGCACTCCTACGCGAACGACGCCAACATGGAGGCTTTCGACGCGCTGCCGCCCTACGCCATGACCGGCGCGGACATGACGGACCCGGCGCGTTACACGGGAGCTATCAGCAATCAGCCGTCAGCGATCAGCTGATCGCTGACGGCTGATTGCTGATAGCTAAAAGGAGGGCGACATGCCCGAGTCTGAGTCCGAGGCCGAGGCTATGCCGGGACGGGTGCGCATCGTGGCCAGCCTGCGCGAGGCGGTGATGGATCGGGAGCAGCGCGCGGTGGAGGTGGTGTGCATCCGCGCGGGTCTCTCCGGCAACTACTACGCGCCGGCCGTGGTGCGGGCAATGGCGCCGCTGTTCGAGGGCGCGCGCGCCTTCGCCGACCACCCCGCCCCCGGCGAGCGGCCCGAGCGCAGCATCCGCGACATCGTGGGCTACTACAAAAGCCCGCGCGTCGACGACGAGGGGACGCTGCGCGCGACGCTCAAGGTGGCGCGTGGGGCCGAGTGGCTGTGGGACCTCGTGCGCGAGGCGGTCGAGGAGGGGCAGCCGGACCTGATCGGGCTCTCCATCGACGCCGACGCGCGCGTGGCGCCTGGCCGCGTGGAGGGGCGCGCGGCGCGCGTGGTGGAGGCCATCACGCGCCTCAACTCGTGCGACGTGGTGACGCGCGCCTCGGCCGGGGGGCGCCTCGAGCGCATCCTGCAAGCCGATGCAGACGCGCCACTGAGATACGGAGACACGGAGGAGGTAGAGGAGGATATGAACGTGACAGAAGACAGCGCGGTAGCGAGCAAGACGCCGGAGGGTCAGGGGCCGATCGATCATGCTGATAGCACGGTAGACATAAAGGAAAACTCCGTGTCTCCGTGTCTCCGTGGTGAGTCCTCTCGTGGTGAAAGCGTCGAAGAATCTTTGCAGACGTTGCGCGAGGAGGTGCGGCGCGAGCGGCGCTTGCTGGCTTGCGAGCGCGAGCTCGATGGGGCGCTGCGCGCGTGCGCGCGTGCGCGCTGCCGGCGCCGGTGCGCGAGCGGGTGGAGCGGCGCTTCCGGGGGCGCATCTTCGAGAGCGGTGATCTGGAGGCGGCCATCGCCGACGAGCGCGATGTGCTGGCCGCGCTGACCGATGCGGGGCTGGTGCGCGGCATGGGCTTCGAGAAGAGCATCCGCGTGGGCATGAACGAGGCCGAGAAGCTACAAAAGGCCTTTGACCAACTCTTCGACATCCACGAAGGCGAGCGCGTGCCCGCGCTCGGCGGCATCCGCGAAGCCTACGTCGTGGCGACCGGCGACGCGGCAATCAGCGGCGTGACCGCGCCCGAACGGCTGCGCGAGGCCGACGTCACCACGGCCACCTTCTCGTACCTGCTCGGCACCAGCATGAACAAGCGCCTCCTGCACGACTACCAGGCGTGGCCCAGCGAGTGGCAGAAGTTCTGCACGGTTACGCCGATCCGGGACTTCAAGCAGCAGGACCGCATCCGGCTCGGCGCGTTCGGCTCGCTCTCGACCGTGCCCGAAGACACGGCCTACACCACGCTGACGCTCGCCGACACGCGCGCGATCTACACACCGCAGAAGCGTGGCAACCTGGTGGCCGTCACGCGCGAGACGGTGGTCAACGACGACCTGCACGCCATCCGGCAGATCCCCGGCAAGCTGGCCGTCGCGGCGGCCTTCACGCTGGCCGAGTTCGTCTACAGCTTCCTGACGGCGACGAGCAACATCTACGACGGCAGCCCGCTGTTCACCAAGGGCGGCGCGCACAACAACAGCGCGGTGACGACGCCGGGGACGGCCAACAGCGGCGCGGCGCTCGCGTCGGCGGCAATGCAGAGCGGCGTCACGGCGATGCGGCGGCAGACCAACCTGGCCGGCAAGCCGATCGGGCTCAAGCCGCGCTACCTGGTGGTCTCGCCCGAATTGGAGTGGCAGTCCATGGTCATCACCAAGTCAGCCGGGCGTCAACTACAACGACATCAACCCGATGCTGGGCTACGCCGAGGTCATCGTGGCCCCGCAGCTGACCAGCGCGACGGGCTGGTACCTGGCCTGCGACCCGCGCGTGGTCGACACGGTCGAGATCGGCTTCGTCGGCGGCCAACTGAACCCCGTCCTGTTCGTGCAAGACCAGCCGCTCTACGGCGCCAACTTCACCAACGACGTCCTTACCTATAAGGTACGCCACGAGTACGTCGGCGCGGTAGTGGACTACCGGGGGTTGTATCAGGGGAACAATTAGCTGACAGCCGTCAGCTATCAGCTGTCAGCTTTTTTGTTGTCGCAATGACTGCTCGTGTCACTGCTGTACATGACACAATTGGCGGAGGAGGCTGATAGCTGATAGCTGACGGCTGATAGCTTAAAGAAGGGAGTGAGCACATGCCGTACTACGATGGCAGCGGGAACGTGCTGGTGGAGGTGGGCGGGCTGGCGCCGGTGGCGGTGCCGCAAACGGCGCTGGCGGCGACGACCGACACGCCGGTGGCCTTCGCGCAGCGCGTGCGCTCGTACCTTATACAGAATAATACGGCGGGATCGATCTACCGCGCGCTCGACGCGCCGGCCGGGCCCGGCTCGTTGGCGATCGCCGCCGGGACGACCTTCGCCGAGGCGGCTACCGTGTCCGTGCTGCACCTCTACGCGCCGGGGGCCACGATCGTCAACGGCGCGGCCGCGGGCGGGATCATCGTCGAAGGGCGGGTGTAGCGATGCCGTACATGGGTGGTCCGCCGGCTGGGACGCAGCCGGCGATCTTCGCGCCCGACGGCGCGCTCGACGCCTGGGCCGCGGCCAGGAGCGCGGCGGGGCGGGGCGTCGTGGCGGTGGCGGGAATCGGCGATTCGATCCTGCGCGGGCACTACGCCACGGCGCGCTCCAACGGCCACTTCTGGGCGCGGTTCGTGGCGGCGCTGCAAGCCAAGTACGGCAGCGCGGGCGAGGGCTTCAAGCCGGTGTCGGACACGCTCGACAACGCCTACACCTACGCCGGCTTCAGCGCCATGGCGCAGCCGTGCTGGACCTATAGCGGGACGTGGAACCAATATGGCGCGACCTACGGCGTAGGGGGCCAGGCGCACCAGAGCCCCAACGGATCGGGCGCGGCCACGGGCATCTTCAGCGGGACCGGCGTCGACCTGATCGGGCTGCGGCAGCCGGGCGGCGGTCCCTACACCGTGACGATTGATGGCGTACCCTACGACCAGTACGGCGTCGCCTACGGCGCGGGCGGGAACGCCTCGGCCTACGCGAGCAGCGCGGCCAGCCCCGTCGTATATTTCTCCGCACGCGGCCTCGCGCCGGGTCAGCACACCATCGTCATCGCGCCGCAGGCGGGACTGCTGTGGCTACACGGCTTGGTCGCCTACAATGGCGTGGGGCGGGGCATCTTGCCCTACGCCATGTCTTACAGCGGCAAGAGCGCCTACCAGACGCTACTCAACACCAGGGTAGACTCGGCGCGGGCCTCGGTCGAGGTGTGGGCGCTCCCGCCGAAGCTGGTCATCGTCGAGCACATCGTCAACGACATGCAGCAGGGGGTAGCGTTCGACACCTACGAAGCGTTGCTGCGGCGGCTGTGCGACTCGGCCAGGGTCGCGGGGGCCTCGGTCCTCTTCGTGATCCCATTCATCGGACCCATGGCGGGGGCGTGGGCCAACCTGGCGACGGCGCACGCCTACATCGACCGTGTCTACAACGTGGCGCGGCGCCACAACGCGGCCGTGCTCGACATCAACGCGGCCTGGGAGGCGCTCGGCCCGGCCGTCGCCGCCAGCTACATCGGCAGCGGCGACGCGCACCCGGTCGACGCGGGCCACGCCGACATCGCGGCGCGGCTGGTTGGGTTGCTTGTTTAGCTATCAGCTATCAGCTATCAGCTGCCAACTGCTCAGACTTTGGTCAATGGCGACAGCATTGCCGCCGAGAAAAGCTGATGGCTGATCGCTGACAGCTGACGGCTATCACGACGAAGGAGTAATTCATGGCCTACACACCGCCCGTCCAGGCGACGGCGATCGAGGGCTTGCAGATCGACGCGAGCGGGGGCGTGCAGCCGGCGCCGAATCCGACGGTGCAGGCGGGGCGGCAGCTATGCTTCGCGGGGCAGACGGCGAACACGAGCGCGGGGGCGGCGGCGAACCAGGCGTTAAGCGCGTTCAGCGTCCCGGCGGGGACGGCCAACGGCGGTACGATCGCGGTCCCGAACGCGTTAGTCGGGCCGGGCTCGTACGTGTTCCTGCAGCCAACGGGGAACGGAGGCACGATCACAGGGTTGGCCGTCACCGCGACGGCGGCGGGACAGTTCACCGCGACGGTGTACAGTTCGGGCGCGACGACGAGCGCGACGGATGTGTGGTATTTAGTGGTGAATTAGGGGCGCGGCCCTCACCCCCGACCCCCTCTCCCTAACGCGGGAGAGGGGGAGATTTAAGGATGACTCATGACCCTTATTCTCTCCTACACACCCGCCGGGACGCCGGGCGGGCATCCGACGCTGGTGGAGGCGGTGGCCGACCTGCGTCAGGACCTTTTCGACCGGACGCAGGGGCTGGACGCGGGCGTGACGCCGCGCTGGAGCGACGACGATTTGGTACGCGCGCTTGACCGCGCCGTCGACGAATACTCGTTCGTCGCGCCGCTGGTGGGCGCGGTGATGACGACGACGCTGCCGGGGACACGCTCTTACGCCTATCCGCCCGGCGCGTGGTGGGTCGAGAGCGTAGAGTACCCCAGCGGGCTCTACCCGCCCGCGCTGATCCCCTTCGAGGAGGGCGTCACCCCGAGCCTCGGGATTCCACCGACGGCGCCGGCAACAACGGCGAGCGGCGCGGCCGGCGCGCTCGACGGGACGTACGCGTGGGGCGTGACGTTCTTCAAGAGCGGCGGCGAAACCTTACTCGGCCCGCTCTCGGCGTCGCTGACGTTGCACGGGGGCGCGGCCCTGTTGGGCGGGCTACCGCTGGGGCCGCCAGGGACGGTCGGGCGTGGCGTTTATCGGACGCGGGTGGGAGTGGGGACGGGGGCGGCGCTGGCCGGGCAGTTGCTCGACAACGCGACGACGGAGTGGATCGACGCCGTGCCCGACGCCTCGTTGGGCGCGGCGCCGCCGGCGTCCGACACTACGGACAACCTGGCGCAGTTCACGCTCAAGCTCCCGCCGGAGCGGTTGCCCGTCGATACGAGCGGCGCGCTCACCGTGACCTACGCTGGCAAGCACGGGTTGACGCAAGCGGGAACGAGCATCCCCGAGCGGCACCACGACATCGTGCTGCTGGGCGCGGCGGCCTACGCCATGCTCTCGTATCAGGCGGGGACCAACGACCTATTCGAGTACCAAGATGGCGAGATGCGCGACCGCGTGGACGAGCGCGGCGTGCCGGCGGCGTGGCTGACGGCGGGGACGAGCCTGCTGACGCGCTTCCAGGGCAAGCTCACGGAGATCAAAGGACAGCGCAACGCCGGCGTCGCCGCCGTGGCGCGCTGGGGTGACGTGCCGGCGCGCTGGCGCTGGACGTGACGTCGATCTCCTCGTTCATGTCCTTTCGTCCCAACCATCACGGTTCCGGCTGTTAGGGCCGCGCCTCGGCAACGGGCGGCGCCGGCGTTCCCGTGCTCGGCTCCTCCGCCGATCGCGTCAGATCCGCCAGGGTGAGCGGAACGCGGCGGTCATCGAAGACGCCGGTGAGTTCGAGGCGGCCGCCCATGGCTTCCAGGTAGCGGGCAAGGGTTGAAACGTAGAGATCGGCCTGGCGCTCGATGCGGGAGACCTGCGACTGGGGCACGTCGAGCGCGGCCGCCAACTGGTCCTGCGTGTAGGCGCGGGCGCGGCGCAACTCGGCCAGGGTGTGCTCATAGGCGCGCCCCTCCTCCTCGGCCTCGCGGCGGGACGCGACGACGCGCCGCCTGCGCTCCGGGTCGCGGTCCGCGTCGCCTCTGATGTCCCTCCACGGTCGATGTCCAGCCATGATGTCCTCCTCGCGCTGGTACCGCTACAGCAGCCCGTCCGCGCGTAGTTCCTCCAGATACTCGTCGTAGAGACGGTCGGCCTCGGGGATCGCTGTGCGATACCATTCTTCCCACCGGCCGGTCTTATCGCCGCCCAGGAGTAGGATCACAGTGCGGCGGGGGTCGAAGACAAACAGCACGCGCAAGTCGCCATCCTTGCTCGCGCGCAACTCTTTCATCCGTGGAGCGTGGCGCGAGCTTTTGATCTCGCCAACGGTAGGCCGTTTCAGTCCCGGCCCTTGCTGTTCCAACAGCTCAATGCGACCGGCGAGAGCGTCTTGCTGCGCAGGCGTCAGCGTGTCGTACCACGCCGCGAACTCGCCCGTTCCTTCTACGCTCCACATACCCTATTACAACAGAAAGGATATATAACACGCAAGGCATAAACGAACGGCCTGTGCTCATAGCCGGGCCGTGCCGACGCCGTGAGGCACGCTCGGTCTACGGCCGCCGCCCCACGCCGCCGAGCAAGGCCGAGCGCTCCGGCTCGTCCAGGAAGATGCCCTCGTCACGGTCGTCACCGGCGCCTGGCCGCCACAGCGGCAGGTAGACAATCCCCGGCGGGAGCGGGTCGAGCCCCACGAAGAACGCTTCGATCTGGGCGCAGGAGCGCAGGTAGGCCGAGGTACTTGACCGCGCGTAGACCGTCGCGGCCATGTCAAGCGTACAATCGTCCGCGCAGGCGGCGAGGCGACGGAACACGGCCCGCGCGGCGGGGTCGAGCAGCGCGTAGCTCCAGTCCAGGCAGGCGTCCATCGTGCGCTGGCGGGGCGGCAGGTCGCACGGCCCATTCGCCAGGATATCCGGCTGCCGCTCTAACCGCGCCAGCATCTCCGGGAGCGGGAGCATTTTGACGTGCGGCGCGGCCAGTTCGAGAGCCAGCGGCAGCCCGTCCAGGTGGCGGCAGAGCGCGACAATCGCGCCCGCGTTGGCCTCCGTGAGTGCGAAACCCGGCGCGGCGTCCCGCGCGCGCTCGACGAAGAGCCGCACGGCCGGGTACTGAGCGAGTTCCGCGACGGCGGGGAGGGGCACGTGGTCGGGCAGGGCCAGCGGCGAGACCGCGATCTCCGTGCCGCCGCGCACATGCAGCGCCACGCGGCTGATCACCAGGATCGTGAGCAACGGGCAGGCCGCGCACAGGTCGACCAGCAACGGCGCCGCCGCCGCGATGAGTTCGTAGTTGTCGAGCATGAGCAGCAAACGCTTACCGCGCAGGTCGTCAAGGACGGCGTTCGGCAGCGCCTGCCCGCCATCATCGCGGACGCCGAGCAGGCGCGTGATCGTCGCGGCGAGGGCGGCGGGGTCGGGGAGGGCGGCGAGCGGGAGGTAGGCCACGCCAGCGGGGAAGGCGTCGCGCGCGGCGTGGGCCGCGTGCAGGGCGAGGAGCGTTTTGCCGGCGCCGCCAGGTCCGGTGAGGGCGAGCAGGCGCGTGCCGCCGCACAGCAGCGCCGTCACGGCGTCGAGCTCACGTTCGCGGTCGATGGGGTCGACGAGCGGCACGGGCAGCGCCTGCGCGGGCGGGAAGAGGTCGGCGAGCGCGGGGTCGGGCGCATCGTCGTGGATGTCGCGCGGGCGGCGGTAGTGTGGCGCCGCCGCCGCGAGCGCGGCGTGCTGTTGTTCCGAGAGCTGCAGGACCTCGGCCAGCAGCCTGATCGTCTCCGCGTGTGGGGCTCGTCGCGTACCGCGCTCCAGCATGCTAATGGCATCCACACTTAATCCAGCTTGCTGGGCCAGGGTCTGCTGCGAGAGGTCGGCGGCTAGGCGGTACTGCTTCAGAAACGTCCCGAACGCGGACGGCTGGATGGACCTCATGACGTGTATCCTCCCCACGCCAAGTAGGCAGAAGCGGCGCGCGGCTCCAACCGCGCCATGCGCTCATCGTAGCATAAAGCGCCGCTACCCTCCCACTCTCGCGACACGCCAGCTCTACCAACAGCGTATGCGCGTCGCTATTGTCGGTGTTATTGTCCGGGATAACTGTACGATTGTCAGTGGTAAGGGGAACGCACAGGGTTTAGGATAGAAGGCAGGACGACAATCTGGTCGTCCGAAGCAGGAGCGAATAGCAGAAGTGGAGGTGTGATGGGTCATCAAATAGGCCGATCGTTAGCTTGCTGTCCCGTTAGATATCTAATACGGACAAACGTGTTGCGATTGAGTCGAGTTTTTGGGCAAGTCTCATTGGTCTGATGTCTTCCGCGCATCCGCATCGGCGCCATGACCAACACAGTCGGTTATGATGGGGATAGCGATGCAGTATACCGATGAGCATACTTTGGTTGCCGTGCCATCAAGGGAACCCATGAACATGAAGCGCGTGTTGGTTGTTTTGCTCGGCCTTGTGCTCCTCGCTAGCCTAGCCGCAGGCGCTGCCCTCTCTGTCACGCCCCGCGTATCCGGCCATGTGTATATGGTGGATGAGGTGCAATCGGGGCTACGGCAAGCACCTGCCACCTGGGTAGGGCGGACGGTGCAGATCCGAGCTCAAGACGGTCATGATTCGAGTGGGGCAGAAACCCTGGTCTCGGCCGTGCCGCGTACTCAGGAGAACAAGGCGGGGACAATCGCTATCTACGCTCCGCCCCTGATCGTGACACGTCGGGCTGGCGCCCACATCGTGGGCCCTGACGCGACAACAAGCTTCTTCATTCATCTGTCCCATGTGCCCTTACTTGGACGGCTTGTGCCTGCAGACCGACTAAGGTACAGCAACATTTACCGAGTGCGCCTGCTCGATCCACATGATTGTGTGGCAGGCGATCCACGGTGTCCGCAGGGAGAGTTGCAGTAAGTCAGCCATCAGCCCTCCGTGTTACAAGGGAGTGTCAATGGGCGCGAACGTGGGGGCCACAGTGCTGGCCTCCGGCGCCGAGCACTACGTCGACAGGGGGCCGGGCCAGCGGGTCTGGGCCTTTACCGTGCTGGCCCTGGACGATCTCACGCGCTACGATGGGAAACCGACCGGCTTATCGGGGCAGGAGTACCGCGACCGGCTCGTCGCCTCGTACGACACGATCGGCGTCTTGCCGTTCGTGGACCCCCACGGCGTGGCCTGGCAGGTCCGCTTCGACCACCTCATGGAGAGCCTGCCCGACTTCAAGAGTGACGGCGAGACCGTGCCCGGTCTCTACCCTGATGGGCAATCCTCTGTGCGAGATACTGCCGAAAGACACAAAAGAGGTGGGGACGGAATCATTCCATCCCCACCTCTTTACTTTGTCGCTACCGTATGGTTATGCGCGAGCTACGACGCGCGGCGGTTGCGGCGGCGGCGATAGAGCAGGATCGCGCCGATGGGCAGCAGGCCCGTGGCGAGAAGCTCACCGCTGCCAAGCTCGGGCGTAGCACCGCCGCCACCAGGGACGCCATTACACTCGATCTTGAAGACCTTCGACTTCTCCTTGTTAGTGGCGTCGGTCAATTCGACCTTGTAATGACCCCCATCCATGAGGCCCTGTGCGGCTGTCACCTCATAGTTGAAATAGCCCGTGTTGTCGGTCGTGACCGCGTCCAGCGGCCCGACCTGCGTCCCATTGCCGCTCGTGGGCTGGTTACCTTGGTCCGTGAACTCGAGCTGCAGCGTGGTGCTGGTGCCTACAGGAGCGATGTTATAGCCTTGCACGAAAAACGGCGTGCAGACCTTTGGCTCGTTTGACCCACCCGAGGGGTCTTCCCGGATGCCCGTCTGCGATATCTTGATGGTTCCTTTGTTAGAATTACCGCCCTTATCGGCATGCGCCGACGAGACGGCGCCGAGGCCCAGGGACGCGGCGAGGGCGCCGGCCGCGACAACACGGACGAGCCGTGATGAGTGGATTGTCTTTTCCATAACGAGTGTTCTCCTAGGTAAAACGTGTGTGTCGATGCCCGACTCGCTATCCGTGCGTGGTCGCCAGCATCGGGCGCGGCGGTGTGTTCGAGGTCGTCAAGCAGGCTTATCGGGCGGGTCACCTCTCTTTATTTGTCGCGTGCGTGCCACATAGTGTGCGTTATTGGCCGGGACGCGATTCGTTCAATTGGGTAGTCGTCGATAGAGATTGACGTGGCTGTGTACCTATCATAGCAGGTCGATGTTAAGATCTTGTTAAGATTTCAATCAAAAATCCTGCTTTTCGGTTAAGAGTGGTTACAGTCGTGCAAAAGCTTTTACGTGCGGTCGCTTGTTGCATGAACGCGTTGCGTATGTGAGACAAGCCCGGGCGCTTTCGACGACGAGAGTAGGGGACATCGTTCTGAGCGGCATACGCCTTCGAAAGGTTGTTATATGGCCTCGGCTTACGATAGTTGTTATAGTCGGCGTTGTCCTCGTTATAATATCCGCGGCGTTTCTGATTGGCACTCTTAATCGGCTTCCAATCACGACCGCGCATGTGTATACAGTGAATGACGTGCAGGCGGGCCTACGCCATGATCCAGTTACTTGGATTGGACGGACGGTGCTGGTAAGCGACGTCGTTGGCGAAGTCGCGTGGGAACAAGGACGCAGTAGGGCGTTAGAAGTGGCGGGTCCTGGCAGCAATGCCCCCTTCGATCGTCCTCGCTCTATGTCGCCTCGCATGATTGCGCATATGTTCTTGCAGCCAGACGCATCGGGCGCTAACTGGCCTTACCGCCCCCTCCAATTGCAGGCGCCGCAGGGGCAATCACCTGATCCACTGCCACCTCTCCTGCGTGGCATTTCGTGGTTGCGTGGTCTAGTACCAGCGCCTCAGCAAGTGCGCGGAGGTGTATCTGTTACCTATCGCATCCGCCTTCTCCCTGGACCGTGGCATGGCAGTGCGTGTATCAGTCGTGTGTGCGACGAGGGCGTGGTGCTATCGCCTATTAGATGGCGGTAGGTTGTCGAAGTACGGATAGAACGACGTGGCCCTGGCCGGTGGGCTTACGCTGGTCTGGCTGTGACGCTCAGGCGCGCGCGGCCCTCGCGCTTGGGGCCGATCATGATGGCGACGTCGTCGTCCAGGGCCACGAGCAAGCGGAACAGGCGATCCAGCGAGTAGCCCCTGAAGCGACCGCGCAGTAGGTCCGATACATTGGGTTGGGCGACGCCCATGACCTCGGCGGCCTGCGCTTGCGTGAGCGCGCGCTCCTCGATGATGCGCGCGATGCGCGCCACGATCTCGGCTTTGGCCAGTTGTTCCTCGGGATGGTCATAGCCCAGGTCGGCGTAGATGTTGCCGCTGCCGAATGTGACGTCGATGTCCTCGTTCATGTTCCCTCTTCTCTCGCCTCTTTTTTCAGCGCGGCTACGCGCCGCGCATCCATACGCTCGGCCTGCGCTAGCCGTGCCCTCACAAGTTCGATCTCGCGCTTGGGTGTGGCGCTGCCGCGCGCGGATTTTTCTGGAAAGCGTGCAGGACATAATAGCTAATTATAGCGAATGTAGTATAAAGGCGTGGACGAATTTGTCTCTCGGCTTCGACTCGACAGGCCAACCGAGCGTTCGTCGGCGTTCACCGCCCATTGGACATCGCTGCCGCGACCGTCGGGCGTATAGCGATACGCCCCTACCTCCGTTTTGGCGTCGGGCGAGCGATACGCCGATGACGTGCTCGGCGGTGAGAACGTGTCGTAGCAGCCTACAACCGTTTTGGCGTTGGGCGCTTTTAATCGGACAGGGCTGTATGGCGATACGCCTCTACACACCGACGACTCTGGCCGAAAACGACATCATGGCCCCGCGGATTTTCTGTGTCTCTTGACAGCGTGCAAATCCGTGCTACAATCGTGCATGTATATAGAACAAAAGTTCTATTATAAACTAGGGAAAGGAGGCGCCAGTGGGCGCGAACGTGGGCGTCGATTGTCAGGTGGCGCTCGATGGCATGGGCTATTGGCTCGCGCCGCACAGCTACCATGTGCAGCGGCCGCGCCTGCGCAAGGCCACGGTGCTAGCCTCCGGCGCCGAGCGCTATGTCGACGCCGGACCGGGCAAGCGCGTGTGGCTGTTTACCGTGCTGGCGGCTAACGACCTCGCGCGCTACGACGGCCGGCCCACTGGCGTCACCGGCCAGCAGTACCGCGACGCGCTCGTCGCCTCATACACCACGATCGGCGTCTTGCCGTTCGTCGATCCCCACGGCGTGGCCTGGCAGGTCCGCTTCGATCACCTCGTGGAGAGCTTGCCCGACCCGCGCACCGCCCTCAGCGGACCCGGCTATCTGCTGGCGGTGGAGTTGGTCGAATCATAGGTCGTGGGCCTGGCCTTTTAAGGCCAGGCCCGAGATATAAAGGAGTACTCTATGCCCCCCGCTTTTCAGGCGTCCTACGGCGACTATGTAACCGACGCCGATGGGCATGCCGTGGCCGGCGCGGCCGTGGCGCTCTACCCGGTCGCCCTGTTCCCGCCGGGGTCGCTGCCCACGACGGCGCCGCTGTCCCCCATCATGCCGACGGCGACGGCGCTGTCCGACGCGAATGGCCGCTTCCTGTTCACGGGGCTGCCGCCCGATGACTACCATGTGCTCGTGCAGTACACGCCGCCGGGCGGCGCCCAGGCGACAGCCTGGCGCTACGGCGTCCCCGTCGCGCCCTACGAGGCGGCCCGGCGCACCGCCGCGCACGCCGCCGGCGCGGCCATCCCGCGCACCTTGTCCAAGCTGCTCGGCGGCCTGCCCGTGAGCGTGATGTGCGTGGGCGAGGCGGTGACGCTCGGCTATAATTCCACCGGCACGGTCGCGGGGGGCTGGGTGGCGCGCCTGGCGGCGCGGCTCACCGCGGCCGTCCCCGCCGCGCGCGTGACGCGCTACGAGCCGACGGCCTATGCTACCACGTTCGACGCGCCGATCCCGAGTTGGTCGGCCGTGGCGGTCGCGGCTGGCGCCGGGCCGGCGCCGCAACAGCTGGCCGTGATCGACGCCGCCGTGAGCGGGGACACCGTGTTGCGCGCGCTACGCCGCGTCACTAATCTCGCGGCGGCGAGCTGGTCCCCGCCGCCCGATTGCTATGTCATCCTGCTGGGCTACGGTGAGATGGACGCCGATCCCGGCGTCAACGTGACGGCGGCCGACTTCGCGGCGCACCTGACCGGGCTCGTCGACGTGCTGCGCGCGGGCGGGGCCGAGGCGCTACTGTGCACGCCGCACGTCTGCCCGCCTCCCGGCGATGATAGCTACGCCGCGGCGGTGCGCGCCGTGGCGGCGCTGACCGGCTGCGGGTTGGTCGATTTGCGCGCGCTATGGCAGGATCACTACGATCCCACCACGCCCAACGACGGCTATGGCGCCTGGCTGGACACGTCGGCGGGAAACCACGTTCACCCTACCGACGCCGGGCACCGCGCCATCGGCGACGAGGTCTACCAGGCGTTCGACCCGATGGCCGCGCTGCCGCTTCCTTATGTAGGGGACGGCGGGGCGCCCGGCGCGCCACACTGGGAGTGCGTGCGCCTGCTCAATACCAGCGCGCTCCTGACCTATAGCGGCGATTGGACCGCGCACACGGGCTTCGCGCTCTCGACGCTGCTGGTCAGCCCGCGCGAGATGCAGGCGGCGACGCCGGGCGACCGCGTGACGTTCAGCGCGCGCTGTAGCGAGATCTACATGCTGTGCCGCCGTTGGCGTGACGGCGGCCAGGTGACGGTGACCGTCGACGGCGCTGTCGTGGGTACGGTCGATCTGTACCGCGCCCTGCCGTTGGGCACGTTCGACCTGACCGATGTCAACGGCGCCATCGCCCCGCGCGACCGTATGCCGCTCGCGCTCGGCCTCGCCGACGCGGTCCACACCGTGACGCTGACGCTGGCCGCGACGGCTAACCCGGCGTCGCAGGGCACGCTGTGGCGCTTCGACGCGCTGGAGTTGGCGCGTCCGCGCGTCGATGGCCTGGCGGTCGAAGGCACGGAGCCGTTGCAGCAGGCGCAGCGCGGCACGGCCACGGTGGCGCTGGTCAACGCGGCGATGGGCGCGGCCACGGTGACCTTCCCGCGGCCCTACGCTGGCGCGCCGCCCGTGGTCGTGGCGCAGAGCCCCAACCCGGCCTACTACACCGTCGTCGGCGCCGTGAGCGCGACGAGCGCCACCATCACCCTCGTGCAGTACGCGCACGCGCCCGTGACCGACACGCAGGCCGTGCCGTGGCTGGCGTTTGGCTAGTGACTAGTGACTAGTGACTAGTGACTAGTGACTAGTGACTAGTGTTTAGTTGTGCCTGGGTTATGACGATTCGGTCCATCAAGAGTTGACAAATCATGTAAGCAGCGCTTTCGATGACCGACAAAAACTAGTCACTCAACACTCAACACTCAACACTTATTAGGAGGCTTTATGAGACCCCTCCCACCCGCCCTGACGGACGCCGTGGGCGCGGGCGGCGCCACGCCGCTGGTACGGCTGGAACTGCTGGACGTGACGCCGCGCTACGCGCCGCTCTTCGCGTCCGGCCCGGTCGGGCGCAACGCGGCGGCGCTGACCTTCGACGGCGCCGTGGCGCAGACCTACCAGGACGCCGCCGGGACGGTCTACGCGCGGCGCATCCCCGACCCGACAGTCGTGCCGTGGGGCGCGTGGACGTCCGCCGCGGCGGCCGCGAATACAGCCGCGGGAGTGGCGCTGGCGCGCCTCGACGACCGCCTGCGCCTGCTGTGGCAGGACGGCGCGGCGACGGCAGTCCGCGCCGCCGACTCCTTTGACGGCGGCGTGACGTGGGCGGCGCCGGTCACGCTGTTCGACCCGGGCGCGCGCCTGGCCGCTATGACGGCGGACGGCACGGTCGGGGTGGTGTTCGTCGCCTACGCCACGGGAGGCGGTTCATGGCGTGTGGCCGCGTGGTCGCTCACGGACGTGTGGCGGGGCGTCGACTGGACCAACGGCGACATGAGGGCAGTCGCGGGGCTGCACGCGCTGCGCCGGGGCGACGATTCTTACCTGCTCGCGCTGGCGGCGCAACCGGCCACCACGGCGGGCGTGGCGCTGCTCGTGTGCGGCTATCGGGGGAGCGGGCCGTGGGACGCGCTGCTGACGGTGGTCCCGCCCGACGCGTCGGCCACTATAGCCGCCGGTATCCGCCTCGCCGAGCCGCGGCTGGCCGCGTACGATGGGCGCTATCACCTGGCCTACTCCGTCGTTGACCAAGGCGCGCCGGGCCCGTTGGCCGCGGCCCGCGTCGTGCTGACGCATTCGGTCGATGGCGCCCACTGGACCGATCCGTTGGAGGACGCCGGGACCTACGCCTACGGCGCCACCCCGTTGCGCGTCGCGGCGGGCTATCTAGTGGCCGCGCCCGACGCGGCGGCGCCAGCGCCGCCGGCCTACGACCCCAACGCGCCGCACGCGCCGGGCCGCTACGCCGACCTCTCGGCCGCGCTATCGCGCCTCGATGTCGTGCACAAGGACGGGCTGCCGGCGCGCCTCATCGCGACGGTCCAGCAGGGGCTGTTCGACGCCACGCCGCTGCGGCTCAACGCCATGCTGCGCCTCTCGCTGGGCTACGCGGGCGCGGGCGTCGTGCCGGCTTGGCTGTTCTTTATAGAGGATTGGAGCGCGGTGCGCGCGGCCGACGAGGACGAGCTCGTGATCACGGCCTCGGACCGCATGGCGTGGTTAGACCGGCAGAGTAGGACCACGCTGCTCTACGAGGGGCAAACGGTCGCGTGGCTGGCCCGCGAGATCACGACGCGAGCGGGGTTATTGGCGGTGGATACGCCAGCGACGGCGCAATTCGCCTACACGGTGTCCGTCTTCGCGGTCCCGGCCGGCTCGACGTGGCGCGCGGCGCTACAGCGCCTGGGGCGCCTCTACGGGTTCGACGCGGCGGCGCGGGTCGGGTCCGACGGCACGGACACACTGATTCTCCGCGAGAAGAGCCCGGCCGACGCGCCGGTGTGGAGCTACGCGTACGGCACGGGGAGTGGCGTCGAGCATCTCGTCACCGCGCGCGGCCTCGACCGCGCCAACCACGTCGTCGTCTTCGGCGCCGCCGCCGTGATCGGGGAGGCGTGGGACTGGGCCGATGTGGCGGAGACGGGGCAGGAGCGGTACCTGCACGCGATCGAGACGCTCATCACGACGGCGGACGGCGCGGCCCTGCGCGCCGCGCTCGACCTACAGCGCGAGGCGCGCCTGGCGTGGAGCGGCTCACTCTCAGCCCCGTTGCACCCCGGCCTGGAGTTGTGGGACGTCCTATCGGTCGGAGACGCGATGTCCACGCCGGCCCTGCGCGTCGCGACGTTGCACGAGATCTACGAGCCACAGCGGGGCGTCTACGACATGGTGGTGACCCTGGAAGGGGTTTGAGCGAGAAAGATAGAACCAATGAATGCCGCGAGTGACAGTGACCTGGAGACCGACGGGGCGTGGGAGGACGGCGACGCCATGTTCTTCGACACGGATATGGACGCGGAGGCGAAGGCGTGGCGGCAGCGTGAACAGGCCGAGCTGCGTTATACGCTTGGGCTGGACGACGCGTCCGGCTACCACGTCGTGGATGCCGAGGCGGATGCCCTCGACGACGGCGTGAGCCTATTGCTCTGGCCCGTTGTAGCGGATGGCCCGGAGGATGTGGCGCGAGGGCAAGAGGCGCCTGCGTCCTTTCCCTGTCTGGATGGCGGCCGCTACAGTGGATGCCTGGGGTTAGCGTGCCCTCTGGAGACGTGCTGGACCGGCGCGGCCACGGTGAGCTTCGCCCACCGGATGCGCAGGATGCGCGAGGAGTCGCGCGTTTCGGCCACACTCTACGTGCCGGGGGCGCCCTGCCACGGCTGCTCGTACCTACGCGAGGACGTGGCGCCCGCGCACAAGCTGCGGGCGGGCGGGGCGCGGCGCATCCGTCATGGAGCGGCTGGGGACGAGAAGGGGGATGAGCCGTCCATCCCTGGCGAGCCCGCGACGCCACGCCGCATCACCTGCGCGCAGGGATTATGGACGCATCCGATCTCGCTCGCGTCCTTCGTGACTCGGCGCATCCCCATGCGCGACCAGGACGACCCGCGACACTGCCCGTGTTTCGCGCCGCGCGCCGCGCCCCATCCGTCCGTCGTGGCGCACCTACAACGACGGCGTGAGCGCACCCGCCACCTGCGCGAGGAGCGTCGGGAGTATAAGATCGAGTGACGGTAACGCGCCTTTCACACGAGTGGTCGCATCCGTGATAAGCTAGATGTAGCATGATGGGTTTGACGGTGATAGCGGAGAGTGGGCGCGTGGGTCAGGATATTTATTTAGGTCCCGAAGAAACGCCTGATGCACTGATTCAGTTCCCACCCGTATCCGTTGGTGATGGTGTTGAAGTGCGTCGCCTCATGGACGATCTACAGCAGTGGACGGGACATTCCCCCCATGGCCTACTGACAAAACTTGGTTTCACCTCTTTCACCATCACATCTTGGCAGATTGGGAAGCCTGAAACGGAGTTCGATATCGCCCAGCGGCGACGCCTTGCCAATATCCACGATGTCGTCGAGCACATCTACGCCGCAGCTGAGCACGATGCGAAACGTACCGTCGAGGCGCTCGTACACCCACCAGCGGGTGGCATATGCTCTGCGTCGGAGTATCTCGCATCCGATCGTTTCAATGAGGCGTACTTAGCCGCGCTTGATGCGCTCAATCCTCGCCAGGTCGGAAAGCTAGCTACGGGACGATGCACGCCATTGCGTGCCAGGGCAACTGTTGCGCTGTTCGACGAGGACTAGTGTTGGGTGCAGTCACTTTGATCGAAACCTCCTATGCTATCAACGCGAGCGACGTAACGTGGAGCACGGGTCGTCCAATCGGAGCATACTGAGAACGTTAGTCGTCAGTTGTGATCGGGCGGGGTGCGACGGCGCGACAGCGCGAGGACGAGATCCACACCGGCGTGAATCTCGCGTAGCAGCGACGGCGAGACCGTCCCGCAATAGTCATCATCCATCAGGAAAGCGCGGTCGATCGTAGCAAGCTGCGTCACGTTGGCGACGCTCTCGCGCGGCAGCCCACTTTCATGGGTCGGGATGACCACGTTGCCCGGAAACCGAGCGTACTCAAGATTGGAGAAAAGGGCGCAGACGACAACCGTGCGCAATTGGGTTTCGTTGAACGCGTCGCTCTGGATCACCAGGACGGGGCGACGATAGCCCGGAGCGGACCCGCGCGGGGTTCCCAGGTCCGCCCAGTAGATGTCGCCCTGCCGAACTACCACGCGTCGCGCCCCACTGTTTGCGCCGTCGCGTGCTGCAAAAAATCCGTCACGGCTTGCCCTTCGGCGCGTGCCTCAGCGCTTAGAGATAGCTGGGCGGCGTTGATGCGCTCCTTGAGTTCGCGCTCCTCTAGGGTACGCACGAAATCATCAATGGCCCGCGCGTAGAACTCGCTGCGCGACATGTGGAGTTTTTGGCTCAAGTCTTCGGCCCGCGCGAATAGGTCCTGATCAAGCGTAAAAGACGTTTTGGTTTTCGATGCGGGCATGGCTATCTCACTTGGTGTCTCGCGAAAAGTATTCTTGCTCGTATGATAGCGCATTGCCGCGGATTAACTTTTCACGAGCAGTCGATCTCGCCAGAGTCGCGGGCCGATGATGGGGAATGGGCGCGCCGCGTTATACTGGGGGTGCTAATTCGTAGCGGCCAACCGGCCTTTTGAGGGACTGTATGCCCCCTGCCTTACCCCTCGTGAGCACACTCAATGATCCCTTCTAAATATTGTGGCAACTGTGGCGCGGTGACCGACCCCACCGCCCGCTTCTGTGGCAACTGCGGCGCGCGGCTGAACGCGCCCGTTGCGCCCACCGCGCCCGGCGCGGCGTCGAGCGCTCCTGGGAGCTACGGCATGCGACCCGCCGCGTCGCCGGCGCTGCCGCCGCACGCGCCCGGCCCGCCCGTGACCGGCGCCGTCGCCCTGACTCCGACGACCGTCGCGCCGGCCGGTGGTTTGCAGGGAACGGTCGTGGGGCGCGGCCGCTACGCCATCGACCGCATGCTGGGGCGCGGCGGCATGAGCGCCGTCTACATGGCGCGCGACCTGCACGTCGCGGGACGCTTGGTGGCCGTCAAGGAGATGGTTGACCAATTCGCCGACGCGCAGGAGCGGCTGGAGGCCGAGCGCGACTTCGCCCGCGAGGCGGATATGCTGGCGACGCTGCACCACGCCGCCATCCCCACCATCATCGACCGCTTTAGCGAGAACAACCGCCACCTGCTTGTGATGGAGTACATCTCGGGCGAGAACCTGGAGCACAAGCTCGAAGCGCACAGCCCGTTCGATGAGGACACGGTGCGCGCGTGGGCGCTCGAACTCTGCTCCGTCCTCTCCTACCTGCACGGACGCCAGCCGCCCGTCGTGTTCCGCGACCTCAAGCCGGGCAACATCATCCTGCAGCCCGACGGCCGCGTGCGGCTGATCGACTTCGGCATCGCGCGCCTCTTCAAGCCACAGCAGAAGGCCGACACGACCGCGCTGGGCACCAGCGGCTACGCCTCGCCCGAACATTACACGGGGCAGACCGACGCGCGCTCGGACATCTATTCGCTCGGCGCGACGATGCACCACCTGCTTACAGGGCGCGACCCTTCTAAGTTCCCGCCGTTCCAGTTCCCACCCGTGCGCGACCTGAACCCCGCAGTGTCGTCCGATATGGCCGCCGTCGTCGAGAAAGCGGTGCGCACGAGCCACGAGAAGCGCTTCGCCACGGTCGATGACATGCGTAAGGCGCTGGAACCGAAACGCAAAAAGAAAAACGCGGCGACGACAGCCCCCGCGCGGACCGCTGCTACTCCCCCCACCCCGCGTCCCGCCACGGCCGCCGCGCCGGCCGCGCCCACCCTCGCGCAGGGAGGCCAGACGCCGTTTGCCTTTCCGTCCATACCCACGGTCCAGCAGCGCTCCGTGCCGTCCAATGTTCCCGCTCCAGCGCCAGCCCCAGTCGCCGCCGCTCCTACGCCTGTGCCCGCCACGACCCAACCCGCGCCCGCCACGCCAACGACGCCCGCGCGGCAGGTTCTGGTGATCGAGGTGTTCAACGGGGGCAGGCGCGCCGACTACGCCGCCGTCGCCGCCGTGATCGCGGCGCTAACGGGGGGCGACGCGACGGCGATCCGCGCCGTGTTGCAGCGCGGCTTGCCCGCGACGTTCCCCCTGGCGGCGGGGGCGAATCCGGTGGACGGCCTGCGGCAATTGGCTCAACTCGGCGTGGTGGCGCGCGTGGTAACACCGCGCGCCGTACCCGTCCTGCTCGACCCGAACCTGCGGCGACAGCTCGACACGACGCACCAACTGCTGGTGCGCGACGTCGTGGTAGGGCCGGCGCAAGTGTGCCGCTGCCGGCGCTGCGGCTACACCTGGAAGACAAACAAGCGGCCGGGCGACGCCGTGCCGCTGCGTTGCCCCGACTGCCGCAGCCTGGAGTGGGGGCGTTGGCGCATCTTCGAGTGCGCCTGGTGCGGACACGAGTGGGACACCGGCGACATCCACACGCGGCGGGCCGACCAACTCTTCCCGACCTGCCCCTGCTGCGGGCTGTCCAACTGGCAGACCGGCCGCCCGGCCGCGCGCACCGGCTGGCTCGACCGCATCATCGCCACCCTCGCCGGCACCGCGTAGTGGCGCGTGGCGCGTGGCGCGTGAGTAGTTGGGTGATGGCGCTACACCAGACCGTCGCTGCAGACGATGCGCATGACGTCTACCTCGGTGGGTTGTCCGCCGTTCGCTTCGGGCGGGTTGAGGCGGTAGCGCTCACGGATAGCTTCCAGGCGGCGCGCGAGCGCGGGTCCGGTCGTCTCCATGCGGCGCGCCTCGTTGAGTTCGGCCAGGACGCTCGCCGGTAGGTGTCCCACGAAAATCTGCTGGAGCGCGCCGGCGCGCTTCAACTCCTCGGGGTCGGTTCCCGCCGCTTCGCGCAGGAGCTTGAGTTCGCGCGCGAGGTAGCGGCGCAGTCGGGTGTCGGTACTGGGCCGCCGGATGCGTCCGATGCGCGTGGCGGCGTCGTGGCGCGCCGCCGCGTAGGCGGCCATGACGCGCTCGTTGGTGTCCGCGGGCAGCGGGCGCGGGGGGGTAGCGGGCGCGCACTCCATCGCCGACAGCAGTTGGCTGGACGTGAGTGGGCGCGGCCGTAGGTCGGACCCGATCGCGTAGGCGAGCGGGCGGCCACCCTCTTTTAAGAGCGCCACCGTCTCGTCGCGGCCTGGCGCGTCGAGGGGCGAGCGCACCCCCGCTTCCTGTATCGGGATCGTCAGCGGCAGTTGGGCCGGGCGCTCGAAGGAGAGTTGGAAGTCGATCAGGGTCTGCTCGACCGTCGGCGGTTCGGGCGCCGCTAGCGCCGCGCGGATGCCGTCCGGCAGTTCCGTGATGGCGCGCCACAGCGCGAGGTCTTGCTGCTGAATGTTTTGGAGCAGCGCGATGCCCCGCTGGTGCGCCGCCACCTCGTCGAGCGCGTCCTCACCCTCTTCGGGCAAGCGCTTCTGCTCGTAGATACGATACATCGCCGCCGGGTTGACCCGCTCGCTGTCGCTCAACAACTGCGTGTCGAGTCCGATGAAGTCGTGGAACGCCTGGATGCGGTTGTGCAATCGCGCGGTCAGCGCGAGTTCGGCGTCCACGGCGGTGTCGGGCCAGGCGTTGTGCAGGTAGATCGTTTCGTGCGTCGTGCCGATGCGGTCCACGCGGCCGAAGCGCTGAATCAAGCGCACCGGGTTCCAGTGCAGGTCATAGTTGAGGACGCGGTTGCAGTCCTGCAAGTTCTGCCCCTCGCTGATCACGTCGGTGGCGATCAACACACGCACTTCGGGGCCGGACAGATGCCCGGCGCCCCCGTTGGCGCGCGGGGCGAAGCGCCTGATCGTACTCTGAAGGGCGTCGCGGTTGGAGCCGCTGAGCATAGCGATGGTCGGGTCGGCTCCGCCGGGGTTCAGTTGCTCGTACAGGTAGGTGACCGTGGCCTCGGCCTCGGAGAAGATGAGCACTTTGCCCCCCGCGACCTCGGGCTGGTCCAGGAACCGGCGCAGGCGCCGCAGCTTGTCGTCGTCATCGGGTGATATGCGCGCGACCGCCCGCTGCAACTCCGCCAGGATGGCGTGGTCCCGGTCGAGGTCGGCGAGCCAGCGCGCCGTGTCGAAGTCGGCGGCCGGGTGTACCAGCGTCGATTTCTTCGCGCCCGTCGCTTTACGCCGTCCCTCCTCGGCCCCAAGGCGATGGAGCAGGTCGTCGGCGTCGAACTGTACGCCCGCCAGCATGGTCGCGGCCGTCTGGCCGATGGGGACGTAGCCGGCCTCCAGGGCGGCGCGGAAGTTGGCGTTGCTGCGCACGAGCACGCCCAGGGTCGCGCGGAACGCCTCGACGCTCGACTCCAGCCGCTTGAAGAGGAGGTGCCGCATCAGGCGCGCCACCCGGTTGCGCGCGCGCAGCAGGTCGCGGTACTGCTCCTTCTCGCGCGCCGCGGGCTGAAGGTACTCCACCGCGAGGTAGCGCGCGCCGTGGTGGCGCTTGAGGCTCTGCTGGATGTCGTCGAGTGAGCCTGCTTTGGCGTAGACCTTGTCGAGCCGGTAGGTGAGGTTATCCAGCGCCGGCGTCGGGAACTGTACTCTCTTGCCCGCTACCATAATATCGTCGCCGTAGAGTTCCTTGATGTCCTTGCGCCGCCTGCGCAGGAAGACGGGGTTGAGCACTTGTTCGATCGTGGCGTAGGGGACATCGGGCTGCGTGGGCGGCGCCGGCGGGGGCTCCTTCTTGCCGCGCTTCGCCGCGCGCTCGACTTGCCAACGCGCATAGTCGGCCTGCCAGTTCTCCAACTCGGTGCGGTAGGCGTACCAGCGTCGCACCGCCGCGAAGTACTCCTGCAGGTGCAGCGGCTCCAGGTTCAGCCCGTGGTCGAGGTCGTCCAGAAAGAGCCGCAACTGCTGGTAGATGTCGGACGGCCCCAGGTTCTGCGGCGTGGCGCTGAGCAGGACCGTTTTGTGCTCGCCGCCCCACAGGTAGTCGAACAGCGCGCGGTAGCGGCGCGTGCCCGGCGTGCGGAAGTTGTGCGCCTCGTCGACGAGTACGACGCCCCTGTTAGGGTACGTCGCGGTCAGGTCGATGCCGCCCGCCGGTTCGACGTCGTCCCCTTCGATATACGCCTCGCTCTCCGCGTCGTACGACGCGCCGGCGGGCGGGACGATGGTGGACATCGACACGACCGCCGCGCCGAGGCCGAAGCGCTCGCTGACCGTCTCCCACATCGGCTTGAGTCCCGCCGGGCAGATGATCAGCGGGTAGCGGCCCGGCGGCTCGTCGAACTGCAGCTGCCGCGCGAGTTCGGCGCCGATGTAGGTCTTGCCGAGGCCGACCACGTCGCCGATGTAGCAGCCGCCGTGCGCCTCGACCATACGCAGCGCGCGGCGCACCGCGTCGAGTTGGAAATTGGCCAGTTCGGGCGCGCCGCGCTTGGTCGCCTGCAGCTCGGGCGCGCCAAGTTCATCGCGGTAGAGTTCGTAGAGCGCCTTCAGATAGACATGGTACGGCGGCGTCGCGGCGAGCGCCCACGAGCGCTCCAGCTCGACCTTCACCGCGTCGGTCACATCGACCGCGTCGGCCCACAGGCCGTCGAACCAGCGGCCCAACTCGGCCATCTCGGCGTCGCCGGTGACGCGTACGTTGAGTTCGGTGTTGCCAGTGAAGCCGGCCAGGGTGAAGTTGGAGGAGCCGACGATAGCCGCGCCGGGCTCGGCGTGGTCGCGGTACCAGCACAGGTAGGCCTTGGCGTGCAGCATACCCTTGGGGTAGGTCTTGAGCTCCAGGCGTCCGGCGGCGATCAGGTCGCGCAGGCAGGCCACACCGCGCTCCGACGCGGCGTCCTGCGGCAGGCGGGCCACGCCCTCGCCGATAGTGCGCGTAGCCCGCGCGCCGATAGCGGAACGCGCGCTGCGTTGTACCAACCCGTCGCCTTCCACGCGCGCGCGCAGCGCCTCGGCCTGTTGCAGCCCGCTGGCGACCTCGTCGAGCGTGGCCCTATCGGTACGGCCAACCAGCACGCGCACCTTGTCGAGGCGCTCCAGTTGTGGCGCCACGGCGTTGAAGCCCGACATAAAGAGGTAGCCCACGGCGATGTCGGCGCGCACCGAACTGTCCAGCATCGTCGTCAGGCGCTCGACCAGGGGCGGGTCGGTGTGCGCGTGCAAAATATTCATAGCTCTGGCAGGTCCCTTTTATAGATCGATCCGTCTTTGTAGATGGCGTAGAGAAAAGGCCTAACGTCGGACGCGACAACCTCCTCAATCTTGTCCCATGCGATCGTTAATGTCACCAGCAGCTGTTCGCTCGTGTCGTTACGGCGCATGAGCACAAAACAACCGACGTTGTACAGCAGCATCGCTTGTTTTTCGGCAGCCCTGTAGCGGATGTAGTCATCTTTCGTGAGGACTATCCAACCCCGCCGCCCGACGTTAGCAAGCCACGCTTCGTCGGGTTCGTTCTGGGCGAAGAAGTCATCGTGGGCGACGGCGTCGATGCCGCGCGCCCGCAGTTCGAGCGGGATGCGGCGGCCAAGGCTACGGTCACAGAAATATCTCACGTCGCCTGGGAATAGACCGACTCAAAGCGCAGGGCTTCCTCGAGTTGGCTGATAGAGATGCCGAAGTCATCCGCGGTCTCTTCCAGCGTTTCCCCCGCCACGTATCGCTGTTTGAGGATGTAGGTCAGGATACCGGCGCCGTTGATGGTTGGGCCGCCAAAAGCGATGCGCGCGTCGACAACGATAGAACTGTCCCGACCGCGCGGATACCAGCGTAAGGCGAGATCGTGGTCGTAGTCGAACTGCTCGAATTCGGCCAGGATGGGCTCGGCCCAGCCATAGTGACCGTGCCGCACGACAACCCCAAGGCCCGAGAGGTTGTCAGTCCCTTGATGGTCGAGCACGAGCGGCGCGCGCGTTTTGAACGCCAGCAGCGTGAACGGGTACTCATCTGTGAGGGCGCTCCGCAGGTCATCGTGCATCCGATGCACGTCGTCGAGGGCCACGCCGTGGCACCGGAAAGCGACGATAAACGCGATTGTGATGAGTTCGGCAAAGGAGAGCACGGCCGGGTGAGTGCCGTGCGCCGGACCCTGACGCGGCAACTCAAAGAGTTCGCGCCAGCGCGCCAGGGTCCGGCGCGTAACCCCGACGTAGCGCGCCACGTCCGTTTGCAGATACGACGGCAGATACAGGCGCTCGATCCACGGCTCGTGCTCTATATGCTGTGCAACGCTCATCGTCCCATGTCCCTCTGCTGTCCGTTTTCGCCCGTTTGTTACTTGTTATCACTCTAACGCAATTTGATCGCTTTGCCAATGCCCCGGCGTTAAGCCACAGGGCGCGTGCATTATCCATTGGGCCGAGGCGTACAACGCTGCGTAGGGGCGTATGGCTATACGCCCGCGTTCGACCACCGGGCGTATAGCCATATGCCCCTACGATAATTCACGCGCCCTGATCCGCACGACTGAAGCCGTGGGCTTTCTGGCTCCATGCTGTAAGATGTTAAGAATGCTAGCTACCTCGGTGTCTATGACTGCCATAGAGACGTATCAGTCATGCGAGGCTATACCATGTTGATCGCTTATATTCGAGCCGCGATGCATCGAGCAAAATACGAGATATTGTCTGACGATAGCTCCTTCTACGGCGAGATTCCGGGTTTCCAAGGCGTCTACGCGACTGCTAACACGCTTGAAGCGTGCCGTGACGAGCTAGAGGAAGTGTTGGAGGGGTGGATACTATTCCGCGTTTCCAGGAACCTCGCTCTGCCTGTTGTTGACAACATCGACTTGTCCGTCAAGAAAGTGTCGTAGTGCCTCCAACTTCTTACGCTGTCGCCTCCTCGCCCTCCGTGGCGCTTGCTTGCGGCCCCTCGATAGCCGCCACGTCTGCCTCCGTCAGCCCGTAGAGCCGCGCCACCCGCGCATTGATCTCCGCTTCCCACGCCGCCACCTCTGGCCCCTGCCCCTTGGCATCAAGGCACTTCTGCACGAGCGATGCGATGGCGGTACGGTCGGCCGGAGGCGCATCAGGTATAGGGATTTGTTCGACGTACTGAGTGAAGAAACGCAGGTAGCCGCCTCGTACCTGTGCACTCAATTCGACGTAGAAACCCATTACTGCCGATGAGTTAAGCACACCAAGCAAGTACAAGTCGTCGGTAGGTATGAAGTAGGTCGTATTGCCCAGATAGGAACCGGTCACGTCGAAGGCGAACCGTGAGTCAACAGCGATGTCGGGAAAGACGATTTTGGGTCGGTCGAAGGTAGCATAGTAGGCAATCTCGTCCTGAATTTCGTACCACTTATAGGAACCTGGCTTACGACCCGGCCATTTCTTGTTTGCTGGCCAGTTATGGGGCTTGGGCTCCAACTCGGTATGCCATTGATCCAGGTGAGCTTTAACGCAAGGATAGTCATCTATTCTGATTCCTCGTCGCGTGAATATGAGCCACTTGTCTTGATGGTTCACAAACCAACGGCGAATGTTCTTTCCCGTTGCAAAAGGTTTGATAATCTGTGCACTGTTGGCATCTCCTGCGATTAGCTCTGCACGCTTGGCTCGATCGATGGCGAAAGCCGTATTGAAACCAGTGACTATGCCTCGGTAGATCTGTCCTCCAAAGTAACGACTGAGGGGAATACTCATAGCTTTCATTTGCCGTACGCGATTACTCGAAGCATTGCTGGTTAGCGCCCAACTCTCGCCGCTAATGGCATCGGACGGTAATACTTGACCCTCCTGTTCAACGAGTGCTCGGACGTCAGGGTAGGGTGGTTTGAGAGATTTGACTTGAGTGAAAATCGTTGAATATCCTACGGCATCACTCTTTTGGGCAGCGAAGATCATAGGGTATGCGGTTGCGCTCTCGAAGACTGGCAGATCGCCAAAGTCTGTGATGCCACGTATAGCAAGGTGACCAGCAATGTACTTACGTAGCTTCACGCCGTAATTGGCGCGGAACCACTTATTGCTGCTGATAAACACAAGCATGCCGTGTTGTCGCAGCAGTTGGATAGCGCGGTAGTAAAAGTACACGTACAGGTCGGCGGTGCCACTGTAGAGGTCGCCGTACACAGCCTTGAGCGCGGGCTTGAGGTCCTTGATCAATTCTTGTCGCACGTACGGCGGATTGGCCAGCACCACGTCGAAGCCGCCGCGCTCGAAGACCTCCGCGAACTCGACGGCCCAATCGAAGCCTGCCACGGCGGCAACACCGGAGCGCGGCATGGCGCTGATGTCGTGCCGCAGGGCGTCGATCCGGTCCCGCAGCATGCGCTTTTCCTCGCCGTGCGCGTGCAAGAACGTCCCCTTGGCGTCGCGGAAGGCCACGATTAACTCATGGGCCAGGGCCAGTTGTTGAGAGCCCGTGGGATCGGGCGCCGTTAGGCTGTCTCCGCGCGCGATCTTGTAGTCGAGGTTGGGCAGCGGCGGTAGGTCTTTGGCCGGGCCGTCGTACTCGACGACGAGCGAGAGCCACAGGCGCAGCATGGCGATGTTGACGGCGAAGCGGTCGATGTCCACGCCGTAGACGTTGCGCTCGATCACGTTCAGCTTGAGATCGTACAGCTCCTTGGCTCCCGCGATCAGGTCGCTATTCCACAGCAGCCGCTGCAGTTCGACCAGCTCGTGCAGCATGCCCAGCAGGTAGGCGCCGCTGCCGCAAGCCGGGTCGACGACGGTGACCTGTTCGAGCGCGTTGAGCACGTCGCCCGCGCGTGTGAAAGGAATAGAGGACACGTCGTACTCGTCGACGAAGGCGGCCGTGGCCTCGGGCGTCAGCCCGTCGACGCGCGCCGTCAGGTAGCCCTTGAGCGCCTCGCGGCACATGAACGACACGACGGGACGCGGCGTGTAGTAGGAGCCCGTTTCGTGCCGGCCGGTCACCAACTCCTCGAAGACCTTGCCGAGCATCTCGGGGTCGACCGCGACCTCGACATCGTAGGGCGTGCTCTCGGCGATGGTGAAGTTGAAGCGCGCGAACAGCTCGTGCAAGATCAGGTCGATAGCCTCGTCAGGGACCGTCACGTCGGCGCGCTTGTCCAGGTCGGTTTCCGCGAATAAACCGCCATTGAGGAAGGGTACGGTCCCGATTATGGACGTCATGATGTCGCGCGCCCTATCATGGTCAAGGGAGAGTTCGTTGGCCAGCGCGGTGAAAAACAGGAGCCGCAAACGCGACCTGTAGAAGCCACCGCCGCGCTCCGGGACGGGCGTCGTCGCGTATCCCCGCCACAGCGCGTTGAGGTAGTCGGCGTCGCCGTTGTAGACGAGCCAGCCCTTGCGCTGCAGGAAGTACAGGAACATCAAGCGGTTCATGAGCGTTTGGCAGAACAGCCTGCGCTCCTCGTCGTCGGGCAGCCCTGTCACGAGGTCCCTGACCTTGTCGAAGACGCGCCTGTACTCGGCGAAGAACTTCTTGGTGACGGCCTCGACGTCGTAGGCGTTGTCGATAGCCTGACGGACGCCTGCGCGCTCAGTGTCCTTGTAGATGCCGGCCAGTTGCTCGACGACCGTGCGCCGGGGCTGGCCCTTGACGACGACCATACGCCGCAGCACCTCGCGTCCGCCGCGTTGCGCCGGGTAGACGAATTGCCACTCCGCGCCCGCGCTGTCCACGGCCACAAGGAAAACGTCGGTCAACGTGCGGCCGATTTCTTTGAGCGCCGTCGTCAGATTCTTGCCGTTAAGCCGGACGCCGGCGGGTAACTGCATGAGCACGACGTTGACGCCGTCGCGCCTGGCGGCTATGTCGGCGGATGGGGGTAGGTCGGCGTGGCGGAGAGGGACGACGCCGCTACTTAACGTAAAATCAAGCTTTTCGACAAAAATTCCGCGCAGCGCTGTTAGGCGCTGCGCGACAGGCGCGGCGAGTAGCTTTTCAATGGCGCGATCGAGGTCGCTATACTCGTGCAGGTCGGCGACGGGCATGAGGGCTCCTTCGGACATGGGCCGGCGTCGCGCGCATGTGGCATGGATATATGCGTCGATGCGCGATAGCAGCCGTATGTACCCCTATAGTAGCCACAAGCCAGTCACGATTGCAAGTTTCGCGCTGCGCACTCGGGGCTTGCGCACGGCCCCTGCCTTCTCCTCGCCCCCTCCGCCCCCTCCGGGGGAAGCTGGGGAGATGCCTCCCCCCAGACCCCCGCCAAACAGACAGTGTGGAGGATGGTGGGGAGGGTACTGGCGAGCGCGTCAGGGTTGCCGGTTACTATTGGTGTGGCAGACAGAACGGCGCATGGAGGGGCCGCAGGTGTCATGGGGCCGCGGATTGTTTCCCATCTCCAGGCCCCATGACGCTCGCGATGTGTGTATGGCGGGGGTCTGGGGGGAGGCATCCCCCCAGCTTCCCCCGGAGGGGGCGGAGGGGGCGAGAGAAGGATCTCTCTAGGTTCCCCCGGAGGCGCGCTGGACCGAAGGAAGGGCGACTTTTCGCAGACCGTGGGGGCTACCGGACCGGCACTTGTTCTTGTGGCGCCGGATCAAGACGCGTGTCGAGGTCGGGCCGGCGATCGACGAGCCAGCCGAGGCGGCGTACGCCGATCTCGTCGAGGCCCAGGGCGTGGGCGATTTCGTGCAGCGTGGTGTAGGTGACCGCCGCGCGCAACGCCTCGCCGCGTCCCGCGTCGCGCAGGTGCGGACGGCGATAGATCGCGATCACATGGGCGTCGGTGAAGCAGCAGCCGTAGACGATGCGGCCTGGCGTGGGCGACGGGAAGCTATCCTGCGCGTCGACATTCCATGGCTCCAGCCGCGCGGCGATGTCGGGCGGAAGGCCGTCGAGGACGTCGCGCACGATGGCTTCAACGCGGCCGCCGGCGTCGTCTTGCTCCTCGGACGCGGTATCAAGCGCGTTGAGGACGGGCAGCGCATGCGGGAACAGCCGCGACAGGCGCTCAGTCTGCGGCGCGACGGCGAATTCCCAGGCGACGGGCAGCAGGGCGAGCAGCGCGGGAGCCAGCGCGATGACGTCGGCGCCGTGGGCGAGCAGGACCAGCGCCACGAGCAGGACGCCGAGCGGGAGGGTGTACTCGTAGACCTCGTCGCGCGTCCAACGACCCCGGACCGCGCGACGACGGGCGTCGCGCGCGAGCAGGGCCGCGAGCAGGGCGAGGGCCAGCGCGGCGGGATAACCGAGCGCGCCGCCGATGCCGCCGGCGACCGTCTGTGCCCCCGTAAGCAGCGCCGAGGCTCCGGCTCCAGCGGGTAGAACCAACGCCGTCAAGCGCCAGGCGGGATCTTCGGCACGATCACTGACCGCGTCGTCGGCGTGATCGTCGCTCGCGCCCTCGGCACGATCGCTGTTCACGTCTTCGACACGCATGTCGACCGCGTCGAATAGGTCATTGGTTTGGTGGTCGTCGTGCATCAGCCGCCCTCCCTCGGCGAACCGATTGACGGCCGGAGCGCCACAGGATGTGACCGTGCTCACGCGGCCGCGTGTCTATTCAGGATAGCCGATAGCGCGGGATAGGATTTGCTACACTAAGAGTCAAGTGGAAGCTGAGAACCGCGGTCATGGCACACATAAGCGTGACCGACAAGGAGGAGAGAACGATGCCCTACTATCTGGCCCAGGCATCCTACACGCACGATGCATGGACAACGCTACTCAAGAATCCACAAAACCGCACGGAAGGCGTGCGCACGCTCGTCGGGGGGTTGGGCGGCACGTTGCACGGCCTGTACTACGCCTTCGGGGAACACGATATCATGTGCCTCTTCGAGGCCCCAGACGACCAGACGGCTGCGGCCGTGAGCCTCAGCCTCGGCGCGCCAGGCCACCTCAAAGACATGAAGACCACCGTGCTGCTCACGCCGGAGGAACTGACAACGGTCCTCGCCAAGGCCGGCGCGCAGACGTATCAAGCGCCGCGGTAGGCAAATGGCGTCGGCGGCCACGGCGTCCCTCGACGCCGTGGCCGGCGCGGTGGTCACGCGCGCCGGCGCGCCGGCGGCCGGGTTCGCCATCAACGCCTATAAAGAGGCTACACTACAGCGGTATGAAGCGGTGTGGGGCTTGTAGAAGGTAACGCGATGGCGAGGTGGACGGCCGCGGATATCCCCGATTTGTCCGGCTGCGGGGCAGTGGTGACCGGGGCGAACAGCGGGTTGGGGTTTCAGACAGCCCTGGAGTTGGCGCGGCATGGCGCGCATGTCGTGATGGCCTGCCGGGATCAGGGGCGCGGCGCGCACGCCGTGGACAGGGTCCGGGAACTGGCGCCCGGCGCGCAGGTCGAACTGGGCGCGCTTGATCTGGCGGATCTGGCGTCGGTGCGGCGCTTCGCCGGGGACCTCGGCGATCGGCGCGAGCGTGAAGGGCTCGATCTGTTGGTGAACAACGCGGGCGTGATGGCGATACCGCACCGCCGGACCGCGGACGGTTTTGAGATGCAACTGGGCACGAATCACCTGGGGCACTTCGCGCTGACCGGGTTGCTATGGCCCCTGCTCACGGCGCGTCCAGGCGCGCGCGTGGTCACGGTCAGCAGCATCGCCCATCGCGCCGGCTGGATCAGCTTCGGCAATCTGCAGCGTGAGCGGCGCTACGAGCGTTGGACCGCCTACGGCCAAGCGAAGTTGGCGAACTTGCTGTTCGCCTTCGAGTTGCAGCGGCGCGCCGCCGCCGTCGGCATGGACCTGTTGAGCATGGCCGCGCACCCGGGTTACGCGGCGACTAACTTGCAGGCGGTTGGTCCCCAAATGTCCGGCGCGCGGCTTTCAGCCAGGCTTTTCGACGCCGCCAACCGCGTCTTCGCCCAATCGGGCGCACAGGGTGCCTTGCCCGCGCTCTATGCCGCCACGTCACCCGCCGCGCGGGGCGGCGCCTACTACGGCCCCGACGGACTGGGCGAAGTCCGGGGTTACCCCACGCGCGTCAAGGCGGCGCGGCGCGCCTACGACGAACGGACGGCGCGGCGCCTGTGGCAGGTCTCCGAGGGCCTGACGGGAGTGCGCTACGACAGCCTCGACGCGGCGGCGCCGTTGGAATAATACACAGGGTTTGCGGAAGAATGTTGCAAAATGCGTCCGAACACGCGACAATAGACGTATGAGCGCACAACAAACCATCCCGCCATCGTATACACTAGCTCCGTGGGCGGAGATCGTTCCCGGCGTCGGTCCCGTGACGGTCGACGCCCTGCTGACTATGCCCGACGAGGGCTGGCGCTACGAAGTAGTCGAGGGAGTGCTGGTCCGAGTGGCGGGTAGTGGACTATGGGCGACGACCATTGGGCGACGGCTGGCGGGCCGCCTGGGCGATTTCGTGGAGGACCACGATCTCGGGGCCGTCAGTGGAGCCGATGGGGTGTACAAGTTTTCTGGCGCTGAAACGGGCTTGCTGCCCGACGCCGGTTTCATCAACGCGGCCCATCGCGCGCGCGTCCCTGATATCAACAAGCCCGTCCCTTTCGCGCCCGATCTCGCCGCCGAGATTGCCTCGCCGTCGCAACGCGCCGCCGACATGGCTGCTAAAGCCCAGCTATACCTCTATAGCGGGACGCGTCTAGTGTGGGTCGTGTGGCCCGAACAGCAGGCGGTCGATGTGTGGCGACCCGGCGACTTACGGCCCGACGTGGGCGCGATGCGTCCCTCCGCGACTCTCAGCGCCGGCGATACGTTGGACGGCGAAGATGTCGTGCCGGGTTTTCGCGCCGCCCTCGCGCGGCTGCTGCGCCACCCTTGATGGACGATAACACGCGGTGCGTTTGACGGGCAACGCCGCCTCGTATACAGTCATGGACCCCGCAGCTAAAGCCGGGGGCTTGTCGTAGCCCTGCCACCGAGTTGGTATAAGCAACACAGCGGCGGACCTCCGGGGCTCATGACAGACGCCCCCAAGAGCGCGATGTTTTGGGCGCCGTTTAAGTCGGCGTCCCCCTGCCACGCGCAGGCGCGATTGACACAGGCAAACCGCTTGCCTGACCGCTCACCGATATGGAGACAGCAATGGCACATCTGACTCGTGTACGCGGGGTTGACCAAGGCGAAGGGCACGCCCCCCGCCCGACACTTATACGCGATGAACGCCCGCAATTGGTAGAAAGCCCAACTGTTGGACCGTCGCCGCTCCGTCTTATTCCGAGGCTGCTTGTTCGTGCGTTCTCTGATACCGGTCAAGTCCTCGCAGGCGATAGCTCGCCCGCTGCTGATGGCCCTCGTCACGATGCGCCGGCTACTGACATGATTCACGTCTTTCTGAAAGCGACGTTCCCGCCCCGATATCCGTTTCTCGATGACGCGCGCCCGGCGGCGCGTGCTGCTAGTGCCCTTCGAGGCTTTCCGCTGAATAGATCGACGCACGCGCGCGTAGTGGTCGCGCCGCGCCGTCACCATTGCGCCGCTGAAGGTCGCCCCTTCGGATGTCACCGCGATGTCGGTACGCCCCAAATCTACACCAATCACGCCGTCTGTGGCGATGGTCGGCGGGTCTTGAAAATGGGCCGACACCATCAAGCGCCAGCGTCCCTTGCGGTCGCGGATCAAATCCGCTTCCGCGCACGTCACGGCGTCTTTGAGCATCTGGCGCTGGTGGCCCCCAATGCCCATCTCGACGTTCAGCCGTCCGTCCAGCGTCGTGATGTTGGCGCGGTTGTGCTTGATCCGGTAGAGGCGCGGTGTATCGAGGACCACGGCGGCATCGTCACGGAACGCGTGTCGCGCATCCTTGTCGGCCTTGTACGAAGCCGCAACCACGGCGATAGCCCTGATCGTGTGTTGCGCAATCAGGCCGTAGGTGGCCCGTACCGTTTCATAGGTCAGGCGTTGAAGCCGGACCTTGTTGAACTCCTGAGCATCCCAGGCCACGCCGCTGATATAATTGCAGGCCGCGTTGAACTGCCGTTGGAGCCGCACAAGGGCGACTGTCTCGGCGGCAGTAGGCCGCAAGGTCAGGGCGATGGTTCTGGTGCTCATGCCTCTAGCATACCAGATTATAGCGCGCATGACTCACAGATAATGCGCCGCTATCGCGGCCCATCGACGGAGCCGATCCCCTTCCTCCCCACGGCTAAAGCCGGGGGCCTCGGGGGAGTTTAAGGTGAAAGTAGACTATAGTATAGGGAGATGTGAATGATGGTCGGGGAAGAGATCGCCTAAGCGGGCGCCGTGCGCGCTCTGGCGACGCCGAAGGGGAAAGCCGCGTGGGGCGCATAGGCCGGCGCGGTGAAACTCTCAGGCAAAGGGACCCCGGCCGGACAAACCTCTGAACATGCCGCCACCGGCCGATAGCCGATGGCTTGTGAACAGGGTGGAAAGGCCGCTGTACCGCCTAGGGTACGGCGTGCTTTTCCACCCTGTTTGATATGAGTGTGACCAAAATCCGTGGAGGGGTGGGGGTGCCTAAGCCGCATCGGCCAAGGCCCACATCTCCGCTGTCTCGGGGACAGGACTACGAGTTCCATAGAGGCGCTCATGCTGCCGCTG
>JAABUJ010001165.1_pt1 | contig 40518 bp, 34 predicted proteins | sample 5559131 | NCBI WGS metagenome assembly JAABUJ01 (sample SAMN10711875, study PRJNA513366) | rock metagenome | isolation source: Antarctica rocks | place: Antarctica: Victoria Land, Mt New Zealand nord | collected 2016-01-07 | reverse complement strand
TCCGATGGTCGAGTCCACACTCCTTCTTGATCGCCTCGACCGTCACTCCCTCCCCGCGGATCTCGATGGCCTCGATCGCTGTCGTCAAGCGCTGCACCGTCGCCTGTTTCCGAGTGGCGGCCCTAGCAGTCTGTCGGAGAGAAGCCTGCCGACCTCATTTATCGTGCTGTGGGAGGGCAAAATCGCGTCTGTAGCCCGTATCTTGACCTCAAAACGGCCTCCAAGCGCACTTTCCTCCGAAAAAACACGTTCTCTCCGACAAACTGCTAGCCCGAAGCGCCGCATAGCGGTCATGTGGTGCATCTGTCATCGCAGAGTCCTCCTCTAACGTCCCGTTACCAGGAACACGGTGTACGTCAATGTATGGAACAACGTCTCACAATAAGGCCCAGAATAAGCGTAGCTGTCACCAGGGGCAAGGTAGCCTTATAGATGGTCACTCAAGGTGTTGATTAAAGTGCCGGTTGTTGCGCGGGAAGTGGCACTTGAGGCCTTGCGACGGTCATTAACGCGGTGCAGGGCCACTATCGACCGTCCCTTATCCTAAACAAGAGCCGACTCTTGGTAAAAGCCGGCACTAGTCATGCCCTCTTCGGCTGACCTTGCGTGCCTATCTATCAACCTACCTTGCACTTGGTGACAGCTACGCTTATTCCAGGCCAATAAGGTGCGTCACCTTGACGGGGAAACGGAGTTACAGGCCGTTGATGGTAGGAGACGCGTCGTCCTCCGTCCCGTGAGTGGGCAACGTCTGACGCAGGACCGTAGGCAAAGCACCAGGGTCGCGGGTCGCCAGCGTCGCCTGTACCCGCATGAAGTGAATGTGCCCGTCAAGGTCTGCCAGCAGTTGCCGCTTCTCGCGCACATCGGCCGCAGTGCCCTCCACCGTCATGAAGGTGAGATCGGCTTGTGCCACACGCCGTAGACGCAGGGCGAAGCCGAGCATGCGATAGTCTTCGACGAGATAGGAGCAGCCGACGCACTGCCGGCGCGAGTCGCGCACGCACAGGCCAGCGCTGCACCATCCGAGGGCGGTGGCGGCCATGAGGCCGTAACGCTCCAAGGCACCGCGGACCTTCGGGTCCAGGGCCGCAAGATCTTTCTCCACGGGTGCGAAGATGGGCGCCTCGGACGCGCGGGTCGCGAGTTCGCGGTGCCAGCGATCGAGCGCTTGGAGGGCGAGGCTTTGACTTCCAGCCGCGGTGTAATGCAGCGTCGCCGCAGTGACTGCCGGACGCGTGGTTGGCGTAGACTGCCCGCGCCGGTGAGTCAGGAGGTAGGAGATGGCCTCGTCCGACAGCCCATCCTCCTTCGCCTGCGACGCAGTGACGTGGCGACAGAGGTGTGTCCCGACATGGAACGGCTCGCCCCGCAGCGTACGCAGCGCGACGCCGTGGAACAAAAAGCGCAACAGCACGCCGACATCCCGCGCCGTCAGCAACCCGGTCCGGCCGTCGGGACTCGCCCCCCACTGGAACAGATACGGCTCCGGCACGAGGAATTCCTCTTTGTTGTTCCCGGTCGGCCGGATGATGGGCACGGCGCCGCCATGATGGGCTGTCAGCAGCTCAATGATTTCCCGCAGCAGCGGTTGCAGGTCGGGTGCGACAAGCTTCCAACGGCGGTCCGCGTCGACCTTGCCGCCCTTGGGGAGCACCCATTGAACCAACACCCGACGCGGTCGAGTGGGTGACAGTTCGGCGGGGGTCTCAATCACGTCCCAGCGGCGGTTGCTGAACTGAAGCAATTCGCTGACCCGCGCGGCGCTCGTCAGGGCGGCGATCGCCAGGGCCGTCCCATAGAGGATGCCCCGATACAGCGCTTCGATGTCCATCAGCATTTCCCCCGGCCGTACCTTGTTGCGCAGCCACACGGCGTTGCTCAAGGCCGGGTCGAGCAGGCCGGGCGGCCGTGTGTTGATGCCTCTTGGTTCGCCCAGGAGCGCCGCCGCGCCCTGGCGGGCCGATGCCCGCGTGGGCCGGCCGAGCACGCCCTGCGCGATGATGTGACCGAACCAGAAGAGGTCGTCGGGTGGGTTTAGGCACTCCAGATAGTAGGTGGTTGCCGCGGGATGATAGGCGCCCACTCGCCGCTCGATGTTCTCGCATGTGCCCCGCGAGACGCGATCGCGGTGCGCCTCGGCCCAGGAGACCCGATCCCAGACGGCCAGCGACAGCGTGACCGTGCGCACGTCGTAGCGGATCTGCGCGGCGGTGGCCGCGGCATTGTCGAGAAAACGCGGGGTGTGCGCCTCGTGCTCGAAGCGCCGGGGGAACTGGCCGAGACGCCGGGCCTCAGCCAGTTCCGCTCGATAGCGCAGCATGAGGTCCCGTACGGTCGCGCACCGCATCGTGGCCAGTTGGGCCAAGGGCGTGTGCAGGCGGAACAGCACCTCCGTTTTCTCTAACACAGCCGTATTGGCTTCGGCGGTCGCCGTGCTCCGGATGGTGGAACGCTCGAACCAGCCGGGCGGCATCGCCGGCAGCAGGAGATCCGGCCAGCGCGTAACGCGCTCGGGCGCAAGCGCGTCGAGCGCCGCCTGCCAGGCCGTACCGCCATCGCCAGCGCGCAGTTCGTGGGCATACGCCCGCACATGCCTCTGCGTCACCCCGTTGTAGTGCCTGATCTCATTTGCTACCCCTGGGCGAAAGGAGCGGCCATCCGTCCGTCTGTCGGAGGCGTAGGTCGTGTGGACACGATCCCAAAACGTTCCGTCGGCCAGTTGGGGGAGCGTGTAGAGGCCACATTCCCGCCGCAGCCGCCGGAGGAGAGCATTGAGTTGCGCGAGGACGCGGAAGGTGGAGTGGGCCATTGCCCCCGACCGATGTACAAGCCCAATGGCGAGCGCGAGCGGGGCCGCATCGGGACTGTCGCCCACGGTATTCAGGAAGTACACTTTCACCGAACGCGGCAGCGCCGCCCAGTCAATACCCGGCGCTGCACGCACTTCGGCCGGTAGCCACACGTCGAATGAATGGTCCACATCATCCGCGGACAATCCGCGCGTCGGACGTTTTTCCACCTCCGGCGCAGCCGGCGGAGCCACAACCATCGTGCTCATCGCGTTTCCCTCCTGTCACGACCGGTCCGCACGGTAGCCCTCCGATTGCTGGATGAACCACGCCACCCCGTCCACCTCGTCCTCGCGATTATCGTCGACCGCCAGCGGTGGAGCGGCGGAGACCTTGTCCACGCCCCACTCGCCCGCCTCCTCGCCTCGCCCGATTGTCTCCTGGTAGCGCGCCAGCAAGCCCAAGGTGTCGAGTTCATTGATGGAGTGGTCGTACACGTCGATTGTCCTGGGGTGGGCCCAGTGCATGACGGTGCGCGCGAACGCCTGCCTCCGCTCGGGATACATACCATCAGTCCCGCCGCACTCACGCCGCAGGAAGAGCAGGTGGTCTGTGACGAAGAGATGGCGGATCGAATGAACGGTGAAATGCAACGGACAGTGCGCGGCCACCAGCGGATAGAGTCGGTACCAGTGTTTCATAAAGGCTTGCTTCGAGTACGGCGCACCGGTCTCAGTGAGGAAGAACGGCTCGTCGTCGTCCAGTGAGGCAAGCAGCAGGCGCCCTGCGCCGTCGTGCAGGGGCCGCTCGTTGGCCAGGTAGTCCTGCAGCGCATCCTGCACGCAGCGCGGGATCCAGGCGGGCTTGACTTCCCGCCCGCCGCTGCCTTTGTCCCTGAGCACCACCTTGTGAAGCACGCTGTGCTGCTCGCACCCATCCGTGTCGCGGCCCAGTGGTACCTGGATCACCAGTGGCGCACCCTTGTCGCGGTTAAAGCCCCGATAGCCGCCGACCGTCATGCGGCACACCTCGTTGAGACGCGCCCCACAGTAGCGCAAGAGGAGCAGGATGGCCCGGTCTCGGCGGGAGATAGCTGTGCGTGCGCGACGCCCGGGCCGTCGCTTGCGTGTCGGGGCGGAGAGGGGTAACGCGGTCATCCAATCGATGGCGTCGGCCAGGCCGAGGAGTGCGCGTCCCTGACTACGGCGTGGATCAATCTCCCATCCCTCCCGCCGTTTTTGCCGGAACACGGCAGTCGGTGCGAACAGATCGTTCACCCCCATCGGCAGGTCGCCTTTGAGGACCGCCTCCACCTTGACGCGGCGGAGCCCTTCCAGGAGAGGCGACACCATGGGGTTCTGGTGATATGGGTAATATCCTCGATCGAGCATCACGCGGTAAAAGTCGCGGATGGCTGCGGTCACCTGACGCAAGCCAGAGGGCGTGATGGGGCTCCGTGTAGTCAGTTCGGTGCGATAACCCCCGAGGTAGTCATCACGGTCTACCCGTACGCGCAGGCGCTCCTGCAAGTAGGCGAGGACATGTGCTTCCACATCGGCGGGCGGGTCGTCCCACCTCCTTCCCGTCGCTTCCCAGTGGGCAAAGAGCGGTCGCAGGCGGGCGAGGTAAGCATCGCGCGTGCCCTCCTTGCCGGGCTCGGTGCGCAACCGGTACCACACGGTCAGCGGCATCACTGGCAGCCCATGCGCATTGAGAACGACGAGTTCATAGTGCCCGAATGTCCCTCGCGCTACCCGGTAGCCATCGGGTGAAATGAACCGGCCGTGCACACTCCCGTCTACTCTCGTCATCCAGATCTCCTGCGCCGGGTTGTGTCGCTAACATCATCTTCTCGGCCCTTCCCGTCTTGTGTCCAGGACATATGCGGAAAGAACCGATAGAAGAAGCGCTAGTGCGGTTTACCTATCTAACAGGAGGAGGCGCGCGGCCTGACGCAATTGCGCGCCGGCCGAGGCTACACGGTCGAGCAGATCGCCAAGAAGCTGGGGCGCGGCAAGGAATGGGTCAAGGACCGCTTGAAGCTATGCGACCTCCCGGCGACGGCGCAGGACCTCTATCTGCGCGACACGGCCGGCCGGCTCACCCTGACCAAGATGCTCAAGCTGCACGAGTACACCCACGGCAATACGGACAACACGGGTTTCCCGCGCCTGATCGAGGCCATAGCCGAGGACATCGCCAAGGGGGTCAACAGCGACGCGCACCCGAGCACCACGGCGAGCCTGCACGCGGGACTCGTCAAGCGCCTGACCCACTGGCATACCGACCAGGGCGGGCGGTACGGCGACAACTACTTCGACACGTACGCGGTGTGCCGCGCGTGCCCGTTCGCCGCCTACCGCTCGCCCTACGGCGACTACGAAGGCTTCTGCCTCATGCCCGACCACTACGCCGCGCTGCACGCCAAGGGCAAGGCCAGGTGGGAGGAGGCCGAGGCCGCGCGCCAGCAGGACGCGCCCGCCGCCCTGCCCGGCGCCGCCCCTATCGACTACACCCGCCCTATTGAGAAAACGGCGGCACAGAAGGGCAAGGAGACACGCACGCGCCGCCTCGCGCAGAAGGCCGACTACATGCCCAACGTCCTGGCCGTACGCCGCTCCGTGGACCTGATCCCCTCTATCGAGGTCCACGACCTGGCGACGCTGGCCGCGTACTCCCTCGCGCACGTCAGCCTACACAAGGAGGACTGGGGCGAGATCGCGCGCCGGCATGGTGTGGACGCGGGCGCGCTTATGCGTGCGGGCGGGAGCACACGCCCGCGCGCGGACCACATCAAAGGGCTGCGTACGCTCGACCCGCTCGGCCTCGTCAAGTCGACGGTGGAGGCGCTACTGATCCGGCAGGCCCAGGCCGCGCGCGACTACGAGCCCGACAACTACCACAGCGCTGGCCCCGATCCGGTGTTCAAGCTCTACACCGGCGACCAGACCAGCGCCACCGTGCCGTCCGCCCCCCTGTCCCCGACATTCGCCCCTGTCGGTGTCGGCGGCGGGATTGCGGCCGATCCGGCGACGGGCGACGACGAGACCACCGAGGAGGACCCCGCCGCCGCCGCGTCTATGGACCAAGACGCCGCGACTGAGGAGGAGCGCATAACCGAGAATGACGCCACAGAGGATACCCCGTCGTCGGGGACTGACGACGACGCCTAACGGGGCCGACGCGGGGGCCGGTTGCACGCCGCCCCCCCGCGTCAGCGCGTCCGTGTGGGCCGGACCTCCCCTCCGGCCCACTCCATGCGCTACGATAAAGGGCAGGAAGGGGAGGGCCTGCGTGTTTAATAAGGAGGGACAGCCGTTGTATACGACGGCTCAGGCGGCGGAGATGTTGGGTGTCTCGCCCACGACGATCAAGAACGCCATCCAGCGGGGCGTCATGGCCTACGCGCAGATCAACCCGCGCCTGAACATGGTCACGCTGGAAGCCATCGAGACGTATCGGCGTGAGCGATTGGGCCAGCGCGGCGGCTACCGACCCGGCGCGGGGCGGCGATCGAAGCCTGAGCCGGAGGCGACAACGGGAGAGGAGAGGCCAGATGCGGAGTGAACAGGCTCCCTCTTTCCGCTCATTCGACGGCCCCTTCACGTACACAAGTGCGAGCGGCGCGGAGGGTCGGTGCTATCTCATGGTCTACGAGCACAAGGCCAGTCTGCCCGTCGTCATAGCCTACGAGTTAGCGTCGAATCACGGGCCGAGCGTGACCACCGCCGCGGCGTCGATCGCGACCCAGGTGTGGCGGCAACTCCTCCCCGACGCCAAGGAGGGCATCATCTTCGTCGAAGCCTACAAGGACACCCAGCGCTTTGCTGGTGAATCGTCCGAACGCTTCGCCGAGGTGACATTTGACCTCGACAGCAACGCGTTGCACTCGCCGCGCTGGCGGCACATTGAACGGGCCGACGTCGAGGCACTGATCGGCGGCCCGGCTAGCTTGCCCGTCGAGCGTAGTTATTGAGGAGGGGGCGCATGGCGTGGGTCATCCGAGTAGCATCCTGTCCCCGCTGTGCCCATCATGTGCGCGCGGATGTGTTGCGGTCGGCGGCGGTCGAGTGGTTCGACAGCGACGACACCGACGGGCTCTGGCAAAGTGGCCGGCCCGACACCGCGGCCGAGTTGCGCGTTTGTCTCTCGTGTCACGAGACCTTGCTGCAGATGTACTACGAACACCTCCATTGGATGCGCGAAGTCCGCTTTTACCAGGAGGGTGGCTGATGCGCCGACAACAACGGCCGCGGGCACCGGCACAGAGACGCCGCGATGTCCCTGTTCGTGCCGCCACTGTCCTCGCCGTGGTGACCCATGTGGGTCGTGTGGCGCAGGCCCCCGTGCCAGGCCGTCAGGTGAGCGCGGATTGTGCAGGGACGCGCGTTTCCACGTTTTCTCCGGCCCCGCCGGGAGGGTCCTGTGTGCCGCGTGGCCGTTCACACACGCCGCGCCGCCACACGGTGAAAGGACGGCCGTGATGACGCCGGGCGACCCCGACGAGGCCGAGAAGCTGTGGCCGACGCCGCTCATCGAGGGGAGGGTCATGGCGTGATCGACGTTGATGACTGGCGATCCATGGTCCTGGACAGATGCCGGGAGCGTCCCGCCCTGCTCCCCCATGTCGCCGTCGAGGCCGTGCGCGCCCGGGACTACGCAGTGCGGCTGCACCTTCCTCCTGAGGAACAGGCCCTCTGCGAGGTCTTCGCGCTGGCCCACGACATCGGTAAGGTCGATGGGCTGCGTACCACCGGGACGGACTTCCACCCCCTCGACGGCGCTGCCTTCGCGCTCGCCCGCTGCGAGCCGCGCTTGGCCGCGCTCATCGCGCACCACTCCGGCGCGCGCCACGAGGCCGCGCTGCACGGGCTCACCATCCCCTACCCTTACGAGGACAGCATCATCACAGTCGCCCCCTATCCTCGTCCTCGTGAGAAAGAACGCGAAACTCGCTGGATGCCTCCAGATTCCAGAAAACTCTTGGAGGGGTTAGACGGGGCCATGTTAGGGCCGACAACGCCACCTGGCACGACAAAAAGAGCGGGGCCATGCTTCTGTGGCTCAGATACCGGAGTAGAAACGGTTCCGTTGGGTTCGCGTGGTTTGACAGGTTATTGGCGAATCGTCTTCGATTGAGGCTATCAGGTGCGGCCAGCCCAACCCTACAAGAAGCCCAAACACACCAAGTCGCCCCCTCAAACGCGGTCCAATGGTGAGCAAGGGACGACCATATCGAAGAATGTTAAGGCACGCCACACAAACCCAACGGAACCGTTTGCATCATGCCTATCGGCACATCGCAGGATGCCCAGTGCGTAGCTTCCGCCCTCAGCACGACTCACCGACACCGGTCCGCGGCCCTGTTGCATCCAGCGTGTACCGTGACCCTTGTGCGAAAGGGCGCAGGTGACGCAGGAAATGCTTCTGTAGGTCGTCCGCGTAGGCGTCGGGATGCGTCCGTAATACGCCCATGAGGTCGTCGTAGAAGCGGCGTTGCCCCGTCGTGTTCCGCTCTGTCAACACCGAGCCGAACGTCACATGCAAGATCTCGCGGGCGTCGAATTGCTCCAGCAACATGGGCAGGTCGCGGTCCGACAGGGACGCGGGCGTCGGCGCACGGTCGAGCCGGCCCGAGACGTGATAGCTGGCGCGGTCGGTCGCGTAGCGTTCGCGGGCGCACACGTAGATGGAGCGCAGCAGGGCGGGGTCGAGCGAGCCCACGGTACGCAGCGCCTCCAGGTAGCTGGTCCCCGCGGTCTTGAGGTGCGCCACCCCGCGGGTCTGACGCACGACGGCCTCATAGATACTGAACTTGTCCGAGCCCGAGTGCAGGCTGAGCTTATACGGGCCAAGAGTGCGCGCGATCGCTGCATGCACGGCGATGTCGGCCTCGAACGCGGCGACATCGCCGATGTAGTCGACGCCCTTCTCAAAGCGGCCAACGTAGCGCGGAGCCAGGCTGACCCAACGCACACCCAGTCGCCGCAACTCCGTCGCGACATAATAGTGCTCGGTGTGGGTCGTCGGGGCCTCCGTCTCGTCGACGGAGACCTCGACCTCCCAGTCGTGTCCCGCGCCGACCCGCGCCAGATGGCGGTACAGCGTGACCACATGCGCGACGGCCCGGCCGTACTTAACCGCCGCGCGCCGGAGGACAGTCTCGTCACACTGGATAACTTGGTCGTCACAGGTGATCGGCGCGTTGAGGTAGCGCGCCGCGAGCGCCGTGGCCGTGTCCTCCAGGTGGTCCCACGGCAGCGCAGCGAACCGATCGCGCAGCGCCGACGCCGAGGCCGTTTCCGCTCCCGTATCGACGTGCTCACCAGGATCGAAGGTGTAGAATGTATAGCCCGCCGCCAGGCAGCTATCGATATCGGCGGTCGTCTTGAGATGGTCGGCGTCGGCGCCGAAGCCGCTCTGCCAGCCCTCGGCGAAGACACCCCACAGCGCGTCGTCCATCACCTGCTGTGGCGTACGTCCAGTTCGCGTCATCTCGCGTATCGACTGTTGCGCCGGCAGCGGCGCCAGGCCCCCGCCCGCGGCGCGCACCGCGCGCAGGTGGCCGGGCGTCGCCAGGCCCAGACGGTCGCCGAGACCGACCGTGGTTCGTAGACCTAGCACGGTGGGCCGTAACCAATCTAGGCGACCACGCAGGGCTAGCGCATTCTCCCTGCTCAAGGCGCCAAGGAGCACGCTGGTCCCAGCGCTGTCGGTATGCTCGCCCTCGAAGCCATCAAGCAGCGGCGACCCTGCCGGCGCCAGGACAACCAGGCGCTGCTGACCGTCATCCGGCTCGGTCAGCGCATACACCGCCCCATCATGGCGCGTCAGTGAGGGCGCCTGGATACGTAGCCCCGGCAGGGTCGCCACGATAGGGCCGATGTGCTGCATGTCCATGTGTCCCTTCCTCTGGTAACCAATCGAGAGATGGCTGCACGCGCGTCGCGCACACCAGCCTGTGCAGGGGCTCTACAACGCGACGACGGCCTTGATGACGCCACTGTCGCGATCGAGCCAGCGTGGGAAGGCGTCGATCAATGTGTCGAACGACGCCCGATGCGTGATCCAGGGCGCCAGGTCGATCTGACCGGCCTCGAGATACGTGATGATGTGCCTGAAATCCGCGCCGACGGCGTTGCGCGTGGCCAGTAGCGTCAGTTCGCGGCGGTGAAAATCGGGGTCGTGGAAGGTGACATCACCCTGGAAAAGTCCCACAAAGATTAGGCGGCCGCCATGGGCGGCATACTGGAAGGACGCCATCATCGAGCGTTGGCTGCCAGTGGCGTCGAAGACGGCCGTGGGTAGATCGTCGCCCCTATGATCCTGTAGCGCGGCCAGCGGTTCGTCGCGCGCATCAATAGCAGTGACCAGCGGACACAACCGCTGGCAGAAGGCCAGGCGTTGCGCGCTGATATCCATGACCGTCACGTCGGTACCGGCGAGAAGCGCGAACTGGATCACCGACAGGCCGATGGGTCCGGCTCCGATGACAAGCACACGCTCGCCGCAAGACAGATCGGCGCGCGCGACCGCGTGTGCGCCGATACTCAGCGGTTCGACCAGCGCAAGCTGCTCGAACGACAGGCCGGGCGCGGCGTGCAGCCGCGCGGCAGGAACAACGGCGCGTTCACGCATGCCCCCGTCGATGTGGACCCCAAAGACCCGGAGGTTTACACAGCAGTTCGTCTTGCCGCGGCGGCAGGCGGGGCAGTGACCGCAGCTAAAATATGGTTCCACGGCGCAACGCGCGCCGACCGCAAGGGTATCGACCCCAGCGCCGACCGCCATCACCTCAACGCCCAGCTCGTGGCCCAAGACGCGCGGGTAGGTAAAGAAGGGCTGCTCCCCCAGAAACGCATGATAGTCGGTCCCGCACACGCCGACCTGACGGACCCGTATCAGCGCCTCGCCTGGTCCTGGCGCGGGCGGCTCCGCCGTTTCGCTGAGACGAAGCGTGCCGGGCGTATCCAGAATGATTGTCTTCATCATCGCTCCCATACAATCATGGCGTGCCCGTCGACGCGCAGTGGTCTGTTCCTATGCCTTGTCACTGTTAATGACGCACTCTCACACAGGCTCCCTGGGAGAGCCGCATGAACACGGTTCCCTGTGGTTGTACCAGCACACCTCATGAGGAACCGCGTACCGCTTGGTCGATCTCAGCCAGCGTTGCCTCATCCAGGCGCCAGTCCACCGCGGGCAACACGCCCGTGATGTGGTCGGGCTTGCGCACGCCGACGATGGCCGAGGTGACGGCCGGATTGGCCAGTACCCAGGCCACGGCGAGTTGCGGGACCGTCCGGCTAAACCGGGCCGCGATGGCATGCAGGCGCTCGATGATCGCCAGGTTCTTACGCAAGCCCTCGCCGGTGAAGTTAGGGTTGCGCGAGCGCCAATCGCCGGCGGCGAAGGTCTGGTCCGCCGTGTAGCGGCCGCCGAGCAGGCCCGAGGCGAGCGGACTGTACGCGACCACGCCGATGCCGTGCTCGCGGCAGAAGGGCAGGGCCTCCGCCTCAACGTCGCGCCGGAGCAGGCTAAAGGGCGGTTGCAGCGAGTTGAGTCGGCATCCCCGTATGGCCTGCGAGAGTAACGAGACGTCGAAGTTGCAGACCCCGACGTAGCGCACCTTGCCTTGCGTCACGAGGTCGTTGAATGCGCGCATCGTCTCCTCGATCGGCGCATGGGTGTCGTTGTCGGGCCAGTGCAACTGGTACAGGTCAATGTAGTCGGTGTTCAGGCGCCGCAGGCTGGCCTCGGCTTCGCGCATGATGGAGGCGTACTGTGCATTGCTGCTGAGCGTCCCGTTCTCGTCCCATACACGGCCGCACTTGGTGGCGACGAAGATCTCCTTGCGCCGGGCGCCGAGGGCGCGGGCCAGGGTTTCCTCGGAGTGGCCCAGCCCATAGACCGCGGCCGTATCGAACCAGGTGATGCCCCGATCAAGCGCCGCGTGGACGGCCTCGATAGAGGCACGGTCGTCCTGCGGCCCCCAACTGCCGGACCAGTCAGCGCCGCCCATGGCCCAGCACCCGAACCCGATGGTCGAAATGGATGGCCCGTCTGTTCCCAACTGCCGCTGCTCCATACGCCCTCCTTTACGCGCTTGGTGGTATGGTTTCCCCCTGGTCTCAGTGTCGCATACGCGACTGTCCGACGCGTGCCGGCGCTGCATCCGATCCCGCCGGTCCATGGACCGAGCGCCGCCCCCTGCCGCCACGGCCGATCATCGCCGATGCAACAGGCTCAGTCATCGGCCTCTACCTCAAGCAGTGCTATCCCATGCTTTGGTAGATGCAGCTGCGTGTGCAGTGTATCCGTCACAGCAGTGATGGTCTGTCTCTCCGGGCGCAGTAGGCCGGCCTCACGGATCATCATGAGCTGCTCAGGCGTCGGATCATCCGGCGCCCCGAGGGCCTGCCACATGCGATAGGTGTTCGCATGGTCCCGGTCGAGCCGCCAGATCGTCGCGGAGGACGCGCCGCTTGCCGCGCCGATGATCTCGAGGTCCGCCTGCGCCGTGCCCTTGGCCCACCACGCATCGTCGTGGTGCCACAACAGCACGCGCAGCGTGGGCGGCAGATTGACGGCCAGGGCACCGACGCCCGGTACAGTCGAGGCGACCCGCAGGCGCTGACCGCCCGTCAGACGCTCTAGTAAGCGCAGCCCGTTCATGATTGGTTTCTCGACGTTCTCATTGTCGGCGAGGGTGCGATTGCCCTCGAACCAACGCTTCCCTTCCATGTAGAACGCCCAATGGGTGATCAAGTCGATGCGCTCCAGGTCGAGCAGCGAGGCGACGAGATGGCAGACGAACGACGGATAGTACTCGGTGTTGGTGACGACAAAGTTTGGATTGTCGTAGACACCGTACACCGTTCCCACCGCAGGGTCACACTCGTCGATGTACACCGGCACGCGGTCGAACCGGGGAAACCGTGAGATCGTCGCGAGGTTCCGCCGAATGCCGTCGACCATCCGCGCCGTGGATGGGCTCTCACGCCGGGCTTCATCGAACAGACTGTAGAGACGCCGGGGAGCGTAGGATGCGCCCTTACTATGGAACGACAGAAAATCGGGCGTTACCCCCGTGGCCTCAAGATGAGCGAGGAAGCGCTCGAGAAAGGGCGTACCCTGATCCGTTGTGGCCGGCCCACCAATCTGAATACCGGGGAAGGCACGCTTGGCAGCGGCCGCGCTAGCGTCGTACAGCGCCGCGTAGTCGTCGACCGTGCCGTGCCAGTAGTTCGGGATATCCGGTTCGTTCCACAGCTCGAACCGCCAGGTCGCGACGCGCTCCTCACCATAGCGGGCCACAAGGTGCGTCACGAACGCATGCACGAGGTCCGCCCACCGTGCCAGATCTTTTGGAGGTTCCTTCCATGCCTCCCCCTCGTACGGCTCACGCCCCAGGTCCTGATCCGCTCCAAATCGCGCCTCACGCACAGCGATGCGCGATAAGTCTCGCGGCATGAAGCCCAATTCGATTAGCGGTAGGCCGCCGTGTGCCGTGATCGTGTCGTAGGCGCGGTCAAGGATGTCCCAGAAATAACGGGCTGAACCGTCGGGCGCTTCGTGGTAGGGATTGCCCGCGCCCCAGGCGGGACCGGAGAGTCCGTTCCCACTCGTGAAGGCGTTGTGCATGCGCACATAGTAGGGGCCGCCAGTGAAGACCTCCTGGCCCAAAACGCGATAGAGGCGTCGTCCGCGCGCTGTGTACGTCCAGTTCAGTTCGTCGTAGCCGATGCTATTCCAGATGCGCCGGATCTGACCAAGCGGCTGGGCGCGGTTCACCTGCACTTTGACTGTCGTAGACTCGGACATACGTTCTCCTCTACCGCTATGTCTGCGGATGGTGACCGTGCTAACCTTCCTGCTCCAGTTGCTTGAGTTTGGCGAACATGTTCGCCACGGCCGCGTCGACAGAGCGTTTCCCCGTGAAGACGTCGATGACGGGCTGGCTGTAGACGAGTTGCCCTTCGGCCGTGCCGAGGAAGGGCGCATTGCCGACGAGGGCGCCGCCATAGCGCACGGCGGTCTGTTGCTGCGCGATGAGGGTCTTCAGGAGCGGATCCGTCCGGTAGACGCCCTGTGCCGCGGCGGCTTTGGTGGTGGGGAGCGAGGCGCCATCGGTCTGTTGCAGATAGTTTGCATACCACGCCGGGTCGAATAGGAATTCGAGGAGTTCCTTGCCGCCCTGGGGATTTTTGCCGTGCTTGAAGACGAAGAGTTCGAACCCTCCCAGGAACGACCGCGACGTGCCGCCGACCGCGCGCGGGGGCGTCTCGATGGCTCCCAGCGTATGCAGCAGGTCGGGGTACTGCGTCTTGATGGTCTGCAAGATCTGCCCGTTGGTCCAGTACATGGCCGCTTTCTTGAGCAAGAACAGTTGGTCAGTATCGGTGAGTTTATACGTGGGCAGTGCCTGTGGCATGACCTTGGCATGGTAGAGATCGGCGAGGAATTGCAGCGCGTCTTTGAATGGTCCCGTCGTGGCCGTCAACGTCCCCTCTTTGTCCAATAAATTGCCTCCTGCGGACGTGGCGAGGGGAATGAAGAATTGGCCCGGCCATGTGGTCGCCGACGGGAAGAGGAAGCCAAACTGCTCCTCTCCCTTGGTGAGGGCCTTGGCCGCGCGCATCAATTCTTGCCAACTTGTCGGAGGCTTGACGCCCGCCTGGGCTAAGAGGTCTTTGTGATAGAAGATGACGCGCGTTTCGGTATACCACGGCACACCGTACGCGGCGCCCTTGTAGTTGACGAACGCGACCTTTTGCAACGGCAAGAATTTGTCCTTCAAGGTTGCGGCAATATCATTGATCGGCAGCAGATCGCCCGCTGCCGCGAATTCAAGCGTGACATCGGGTCCCTGCTGCCCCAGGTCTGGTGGAATACCAGCGGCGAGAGCGGCCTGCGTTTTCTCAATTGATTCCTGGAAGATCAGAAACTCCACGGTCGTATGAGTGCCGTAGATTTTGTCGAAGGCGGCCAGCCGATTCTGAATCAGCGGTTCGAGCATGCCATTGTCCTGGGTCTCGCGGCTCCAGTATTGGATGGGACCGCTGATCTTCGGCAACCCGGTACTGGCACGCCCTGTGGACGCAGTTGCTGAGGACGAGGCGAGCAGACCGGCAGCCGGTACGGCGACTCCTAACAGTGCGGCATCCTGCAGGAAGCGGCGGCGTGATACGGACGTGGACATGGGGTGACGCTCCTTTCCATAGACCCTGGTACGACGTGTGACTTATGCTTTCACCGCGCCCGCAGCGAGACCGCCGACGAGGTAGCGCTGGAAAAGCATGAACACGATCACCACAGGCAGGGTCGTGAGTGTGGCCATAGCAAAGAGACCCGCGTAGTCGGTCGTGAACTGGTCGATGTACGACGTGAGCCCCACGGCCAGCACACGCTTGGTGTCGTCGTTGATCAGGACGTACGCGAAGAGGAACTCATTCCAGGAGTTCACGAACGCGAGTGTCGCCGCGGCGGCGAGCCCGGGGGCGGCTAGGGGCAGCACGATGCGGAATATGACACCCAGGGAGGTACATCCGTCGATGCGCGCGGCGTCCTCCAACTCTAACGGCAGCGAGAGGAGATATCCGCGGAGAAGCCAGACGACAAACGGAAGGTTGCCCGTGCTGTACGCGATCACCAGTCCCAGCAGAGAGTTCACCAACTTGACCTGCACCAGGACGGCAAACAGTGGAATGATCAGAAGCACGCCGGGGAACAACTGGATCAACAACAGCGAGAAGCCGAACGCGCGCTTCCCCTTGAAAGTCAAGCGCGCCAGGGCGTACGCGCCCCACGTTCCCGCCAAGAGAACGACTGCTGTCGTCCCGCACGAAACGATGAGTGAGTTCTTCAGTTGTGTCAGAAAAGGAATGGTCGGAGACGACAGGACGCGGCTGAAGTTGTCGACGGTCACCGCTGGTGGCAACAACTGCGGATGCAGGGAGAAGGCCGCGTCACGCGGGGTCAGGGCGGTCCGAATCATCCAGAAAAAGGGGAAGAGGCTAAAGACCAAAAACAGGACGAGTACGCCATAGGTCCCGCAGATGTCCGCTAGTCCCATCACGCGACGCCGGTGCTTCGGACCGACAAAGATGGTGGCGCTCATGCGTTGCTCCCCTCCCGAAAGTATGACCGCAGGTAGAGACCGCTCACTGCGAGGATAAACAGGAACATCAAGATCGCTGCTGCCGACCCATAGCCCAGATCTCCCGACGCAAACGCGATATTGTAGACGGCGATCGCGATCACGTTGGTCGCATTGGACGGACCGCCCCCCGTCAGAATCCAGGGGATCGCGAAGTATTGAAACGCATTGATCGTCGCGAGCAACAGAGAGACCATCGTCACAGGTCGGAGCAACGGGAGTGTAATCGCGTAGAACCGCCGCCACACGGGTGCGCCATCCATCGCCGCAGCTTCGTAGAGTTCGTGGGGAATCGACTGCAGCCCCGCCAGCAGGACGACGAGCTGGAAGGGGAAGCTCTTCCAGACCATGACGACAATCAGTGACCAGAGCGCATGATCGCTATCAAGCCAGACAGGTGGGTTCGTGACACCGGCCTGCCCGAGGAGAGCTGAGAAGATCCCGAATTGGTCATTGTACATCCAGGACCAGGTCAGGGCGGCGACGAAGGCGGGGATCGCCCAGGGAACAATGAAGAGCGACCTGATCAGCGCGCGTCCGGGGAGCGGCCGGTTAAGCAAGAGCGCCAGGATGAGTCCGATCAGGAATGAGAGACCCACCGAGGCTACCGTAAAGATGATTGAAATGCGGAACGAGTTCCACATCTCAGGATCAGTCAGGACGCGGAGATAGTTCTCTAGGCCAATGAACTGGGGACTCGCTGAACTGAGCGTATTCTTCTGTAATGAGATGACAACCGCATAGGCGATGGGGTACAGGTTGATGAGGACGATGCCAACCACCGTGGGAAAAATGAGTATATAAGCGATGTGGCGCTCGATGAACTGCGACACCGAGTGGACCTGCCGGCTAGTCGGCGCCAAGCGATGGATCTCGTCGGCCCTCATGTCGGTCCTCCTGATGACGCCCGTATCACGAGATGCGGTTGTATGACGATGCGTTGGGGCGGTCCCGCTGCCCCTGCCAGCCGCGCGAGTAGCAACTGGGCGGCGGCGGCTCCCATAGCTTCGGTTTGTTGGACAACCGTTGTCAGCGGTACCTGCAGATAGGGGGCGTAGACGATACCATCGTAGCCGACGAGCGCCACGTCGATGGGAACCCGCCGGTGTGAGGCGAGCAACGCGGAGAGAACGCCCACGGCCATGAAGTCATTGTAGGCAAAGATCGCCGTCGGTGACGGCTGCCGCTCTAACAAGCGGAATGTGGCGGCCGCGGCATCCTCAACCGTGATTGCAGACCGCTCCACCAGTCGTTCATCAAAGGGGATACGCGCGTGTACGAGCGCGGCGCGATACCCGTGCAAACGATCGCGCACGGTTGAGGCATCGCGCATAGCGGTGAGGTGAGCAATGTGTGTGTGGCCCGCTGCGATCAGGTGGTCGACGGCAAGACGAGCGCCTTCAGCATTGTCGTTGAGCACAATATCACACGTAGCGAGCCCCTCAACCTCACGGTTGAGCAGTATCAGAGGAAGTCGTGCCGCTAGCTTCACTAGCCCATCGTCGCGCGCCGCGGCTGGAGAAACGATGGCGCCGTCGACGGCCTTTTCGTCCAGTATCTCGAGGGCCTTCTGCTGCCGCGCGCGATCTTCCTGCGTATCAAAGATCATCACCGCGTATCCGCCGGCGATCATCGCCTGTTGGACGGCGCTAATTTGGCGCGCGGTGTTCGGGTTAGCGCAATCGGTCACGACGAGCCCGACGGTCTGGGACCTGCGCCTGAGCAGTGAACGCGCCAAACCATTGGGGCGATAATCCAGTTCATCGATCACTTGCCGCACCCGCACGCGCGTCTCGGCGTTGACGTCAGGCCGATTATTGAGGACGCGCGAAACGGTATTGTTAGCGACACCCGCGCGTTTCGCCACATCGCGAATCGTGACCCGCACCCCCGTCTCCTTTGTCTGGTAACGTTACCGATGCCTTCAACAGTACCACACGTTGCCCCTGCACGTCAAGAGGGGTCTCTCCAGATTCCAGAAAACCCATCGGAGCCAGATTGAGTTCCAGGCACGATGATGCCGCTGGTAATCCAGGCCGATGGCTTCGGCCAGTTTACCAGGAGTCAGGTTGTCACTTTCAGAATTATTCGGCCCGATTTCTTCAGAGATAAGTGGCGTAGTGGCACCGGCGATAGTAGGTCAAAACACTGCACAGATGGTCCCTTCTGAGAAGTGAATCGTGCCTAGGAGCCGTCAAGCAACCATGAATACGGCTGGATAGCAGCGTTTTTTCACTTCACGGAAGGTTAGCAGGTTCTGAGAACGACCCAGCATCGGGCCAAATATCGGTGAAGAAATTGCGCCATTTATCTCTGAAGATGACAACTTTGATGCTTTTGTTGCCTCCACACGCTCAGTACTTCAATACGTATCTACACAAGTGCGCGCGCAGGACCGTAAACTTGGTACCACAGAAGCATTGGCTTGGTACAACTCAGTGGTGACGAAGCCTGAAAATGCAATTGTCAGATTCTTCAAAGATTTACGCGACAAGTCAATTCATGAATGGCCAGCGCAAACGTCCCAACGACCTGTTGCCACCGCCCCATCTATCCTGCCACCTAGCTCAGTCGAGGCGCGTCGTGAGGCTGTTGAGATTTTGAGTAAGGCAGTTAAGAGTCCTTCAAGAGGGCAAAGGCAGAAGTTTAAATATTACCTCGCCGATCAGCCAGAGCATGACGTTATGGAACTTTGCCACATGTACCTCGAGAAGCTAAGCAGGTGTCCACAAGTCTGGCATGGCCTATCTGAGCGTGAGCTAGGCGCGAAAAACGTGCCGAACTTATGGTCATGTGCTTAGTAGAGATTGTGGACGAAGGTCGACGCAAACAACACCTTCTATCAACCAAGTCCAACCTCCTGCCAAAGGGTGAACCTAGTCAAGCGATAAAAGAAATCCTTGGGATGGTGCCTGATGAACATACGGAGTAGTCAACTATCCGCTGCACCCACGTCACTATCTCCGGCCCCTCAAACACATGCCGAAAGTGATACACGCCTCATTGACCTCTGGTTGCACAACCGCAGCCCCCACACGCAGCGCGCTTACCGCGCCGATGCCGACCGCTTCCTCCTCCATGTCGGCCATCCCCTGCATGCCGTCACACTCGGCGAGTTGCAAGACTTCGCCGACAGCCTCGCCAGGCTCAAGCCCAGCTCGCGCGTGCGGACGCTGGCGGCCGTCAAGAGCCTGCTCGCCTTCGGCCACCGCCTCGGCTACCTGCCCTTCGACGTGGGCCGCGCCCTCAAGCTCCCGCCGCGACGGGAGGGCTTGGCCGCGCGCATCCTGGAGGAGACCGACGTGCAGCGCATGCTCGCCCTGGAAACGCACCCGCGCAACCGCGTCCTGCTGCGCCTGCTCTACGCCAGCGGCATCCGCGTGGCCGAGCTCTGCGCCCTGTGCTGGCGCGATGTACGGCCGCGGGCGGACGGCGCCGGGCAGATCGCCGTGTGGGGCAAGGGCGCCAAGGAGCGCGCCATCCTGCTGCCGGCGGCGGTCTACCAAGACCTGGTGGCGCTGCGCCGAGAAGCGCCGGAGGACGCGCCCGTCTTTCGCTCGCGCAAGGGTGGTGGGTCGCTCGACACGAGTCAGGTCCTGCGCGTCGTGCGCGCGGCCGCCACGCGCGCCGGGATCGCGGCGAAGGTGTCCCCGCACTGGCTCCGGCACAGCCACGCCACCCATGCCCTCGAACGGCAGGCACCGATCCATCTCGTCGCCGCCACCCTTGGCCACAGCTCCGTCGCCACCACCGGCAAGTACCTCCATGCCCGCCCGACTGACTCCTCCGCCCGCTATCTGGTTGTGTGATGTGAGTGGCGAGACGGGCAGCCGGCCACGCCTCCCCGCTCACCACCGTCCGCTACGACCGCCGCGGCGACGAGGCCCGCCGCGAGGCTGTCGAGCACCTCCACTTCCCCTACACGGGGAGAGACAACGGTTCCTGCATTTTCGGGCCATTTCGCATAAGCAGTGTCAAGTCGGTTCGTATTGTCGCATCAGTGACAGTAGAACGGCCGCTCGGAGCAGAAAGGTCAGCCCAGAAATAACCTTTCGTGACGAGAGAACTGCCCTCTACCGGCCTTCTTACCCGTGCATGACGGTCATTGCTATCCGTCAGGACGTGAATGAGGTGCTAAAACTCGTCACAGAAATGGTTCGCGGCCGGCAGAAGGCCAAATGACCCCAAAATGCAGGAACCGTTGTCTCCCCCCTACACACGCCCGCCGCTGTGGGGTAAACCGTGAGCGCGGGCCGAGTGACCGCGCGCAGGAGTGCGCTGGTAAGGGGTGGTTGTCATGACCACCCCTTCGAGGAGACACCGCGGCGAGGGGTAGGCGTTATACCTACCCCTTGCTGTCGTCCGCGCGGCCCTGCCCGCCGGCCACGCCGGCCGCGCGCGCGTACTCTTCCAACCAGGCGATGACGGCCGCGTAGTCCTCCACGCGCACTCGCTTATAGGATGTGACATCGAACTGGCGATAGAGGGCGTCGTAGAGGGTGCCGTAGGCGCTCCCCCGCCGCGCCCCGAGCGTTGAGTTGTCGCGGGCGGTGAGGGCGGTCGCGATGGTCTTGACCAAGGTTGCGATCTCGGCGGCCTGAGCATCGGTGACGGTCGCGCCGGTGGTCATCCGCGCCTTGAGGCCGCGCACATCAAAGATCGTGTCCCGCATCACGATCGCCGCCTTGTCCAGGCGCACGCGCAGCTCGTCGACACCTTGGCGCACCTCCGTGATGGCCTGGTCGTGCCGTTGGGCGAGGGCCATCTGCTCGCGGGCCAGTGTCGTCAACGCGATCCCCAGGCTTTCGATTTGGCGCAGCGTCATCAACTCGCCCTGACTGTCCGCCGAGGCTAAAGCCGTGGTGGAGGCTGCGGTCAGGTCGTGGTGGCCGAGTTCCTGCCCGAGGCCCGTTTCCGCATTGAAGGCTTCCCAGACGCGCTGCCGCACCCAGCGTTTGTAGATGATGAGCCGTTGGCGCAGCTCTTCCTTGACCTTGCTCGGCTGTATCAGCGCTAACCACAAAGGCACCGCCTCCAGGTGGAGGCATTGGTAGGTCTGGGTGCCGCCGACCGCCGTGATACGCAGATCGCGCAAGCTCTCGGCCAGGACCTCGTCCGCCCTGATGCGCCGTATCTGGCTCTGCGACGCCAAGCCCAGAGCCGTACAGAGGGGGCGGATCGGCACGAAGATGTCTCCCCCTTCCACCCGTGCGGCCAGCACCTCATCGCCATCCAGGAGTGTCACCTGACGGTGCTCAACGGTCGTCAAGGCCGTCCCCGTGTCGGTCGCCTGTGCCTCTGTGTTCCCGTTCACCATTGTCGTTCCCCTTTTCTCTACTCCTCGTACCTTACCAAAGGGTGTGCCGAATCGGCACACCCTGCCCCCTGTCCCACCACACGAACCGCGCGGGTGCGGCCGGAGGCCGATTTTGCACACGGTGTGTGCGAAATGTTATGTCGCGTACAGGCGTTACACACAAGGCGGCCCCCCCGCGCGCCGGAGAAAAGAACGCGACGGCCGCACGCCCGAGATCGGCCACGAACACGCACGCACCTGTTTATGGGAACGCGCGTTTACGGGAAAAGATAGGCGCGCCGCTTTCCCCAGCGCCGCGCGCCGCCCTGTGTGGTGTGTGGCCCCGACGCCGCAGGCCATACACCACATAGGGCGGCCGGGAGAAAACCGGTGTGGAAGCCCGAATGACTCTTGTAGCATTATAGCGCTATAATGTCGTAGCGGCATAGCGCCGTGAAGTCGTAGCGCTGTAGTGCTATAGCATTGTAATGCCGTAGCGTTGTAACGCTACAACGTCGAGGCGGCATGGAGGTGTGATGAGAACAATAAGTATCCTTAACTTCAAGGGCGGCGTGGGCAAGAGTACGCTGGCGATAAACCTTGGCCACGCGCTCGCCATGGGTGGCGCGTCGGTCCTCGTCGTCGATTGCGACCTGCAAGCGAACGCGAGCACGCTCCTCCCCGAGCGCCGGACGCCGACGTTCACCGACGTCCTGATGGGGCGGGCGCCCCTGGTCGATGCGATCCACCCGGCCCGCGAGAACCTGCGGATCGTGCCGGCCGATGGGAACCTCGACGAGGCGGCCAAGCATGTGGCCGCCGGCGGGCTGCGCGGCTACTATATGTTGCGTCATGCGATGGAGGATGTGCGCGGTGTCGATGTGGTCCTCTTCGACCACTCGCCATCGTACTCAGCCGTGACGGAGACCGTGTTGCTGGCGAGCGAGGAGATGCTGATACCGTGCGAACTGGCGTCCTTCTCCATCGAGGGGCTCCTCCAGATGTTCGACAAGCTGGACGGTGCCCTCGTCGGGCACACGTTGCGCCTGGCCGGCATCGTCCCCTTCAAGCTCGACCGGCGCATCAAGATGCACCTCTCCTACCTCGACGAGCTGACCCGTGAGTTCGGCGAGAAGATGTTGCCGTCCGTGCGCACCGATAGCGCCGTGGCGCGCGCGCAGTCGCTCCACCAGACCATCTTCGAGTATGATCCTGCGAGCAAGGCGGCCACCGATTTCAACGCCGTGGCCGCGGCCGTCGTCGATGAACGCGTGGAGGTCACGGCATGAGCAAGGGGACGGAGTTCGCCAGCCCGTTCGACCGGGCCAAGCGTGGGGAGATCGGCGGTCGTCAAAACGATGCTACAACGCTACAGCGCGAGGACGCTACAGCGTCACAGCGTGACAATGCTATAGCGCTACAGCGTGATGACGCTATGGCGTCACAACGCGACGGCACCGAACAGGAGAAGTCGGCGCACACGTCGCTCTACATGGCCCCTGCACTGCTGCGTTGGCTGCGGCGGGATGCCCTCGACCGAGGGGTGACAATGAACAAGTTGGTCGTACAGCTCATCACCGAGTACCGAGAGCGACAGGAGGGCTCACAGTCGTAGGCGCATGACCATCCGCGCACCTATCGGTTAATCGCGCAGAAGGTGTCTATTCGACATAATGTTAACCGCGCTGCGCGATACGATGGCACGTTGTGACTGCGGGGGGTGTTGCGCCGACCGACCCGGACGGATTACGCTAGGGGAAAGTAGCGAGGGAGGGGAGTGCTCATGCAAGCTCCAATGGATAGCCGCGACCCGGCCGGCGAGCTCGCGCTGACAGGGCTGACGCTGCGCCGGCAATTGAGCCTCGCCGCGCAGGTCGAGGTCGCGGGTCGGGCCGGGATGAGCGTGCCGCAGTTCATGCGGTACGTGGAGGCGCTGCGCCGGCGCGGGCTGCTGCGGGTCACCACGACGTTCGACGCGGAGACCGGCCGACCGCTGCTGGAGTTCGACCTGGGGCCGGCGCTAGCGCCGGCTGTCGTCGCGACGGAAGAGACCGAGGAGGGGGGCGACGATGCGTAACCTCCTCGCGCGCTTGTGGGGGAAGAAATTGAAGGTGGAACAAGGCCCGGAGGCGACGGCGACGGATCGAGCGACGGGTCGGGGCAAGGGAGAAAGGGTCGCGGAGTCCATAGCGCGCTATCGCCAGGAGGATGCCGAGGAGGAGCGCCAGGCGAAGGAGGCGTACACCAAGGACGCCGAAGCGCGGTACGGGCCGTCCGCGACGTGGCCGCGCCTCTCCGAGACGTTGGATGGACCCCGGCATCCCCGCTTCTGCCAGTCCTGCGGCGTAGAACGACCCCCGGAGGCATCGGACGAGGCGACGCCGGCGCGGGGGGACGAATCGGACGAGGGGGTGGCCAAGGCCAACGACAAGGCGAAGGCCGACGACTCGTTCCGACTCATAAAGGCCGCGCTAGAGCCGCCGCCCGGCGTGTACGGCTGGCAGGAGCACGACGGCCGCGACGAGCCCGAGCCCATCGCGGTGATGCTCTGTACGACCTGTAGTAAGCGCCTGATTAGCCCGCACCCGCGCGTCTACAGCAGCATCCCGCGCAACGCGCCGTTCCCCGGCATCATGGACCTGTGCATCGACTGTCGTTTCCGCGCGGGCGTCACCTGCACCCACCCCGACCGGGTGAGCAACGGCGACGAGGGCCTCCAGATCGACGCCGCGCCCGGTATGTGGGCACACGCCCGGACAGCCGTAGGCGGCCGCACCCTGACGCTCTACGCGTACCCGCCACGCGCTTGCGCCCAGCGATCAGTGGAGGGAGCGGACGACGAGATCGCAGACGAACACAGGGGTCCGACTATCATTGGAACCGTATCGTACGCTAAGCTCCGCACCGCCGTTTGAAGGCGTACCTCGATCATTACCCTTTCCTCCCATGCGATCGTATACAATCGCGCTAAAATTGTGTACAGTTAGTCTGTATGAACGAGCTACATGTACAAGACCTCAAGCGTGCCGACGTGCCCCCTGCGGCGGCCGTCATCGCGCAGGCGTTGGCCGATAACCCGACGCATCGCACTGTCCACGGCGACGATCGGCAGCGACGCGTGCGTAACCTGGAGCGGATGAGTCGTCTGCTTTTGCGTTCGCGATCAGTGCCGGCCCTGGCTGCGTATGGCGGCGACACCGTCATCGGCGTCCTGAGTGTCGCCCCGCCGCACGCGCCGTCCCCCTCCGCCATCGAGCAACTCCGCACGCTGCCGGCCCTCGCGCCGCTCGGGTTCGGCGCGATCGCGCGCCTGGCGCGTTACAACGCGGACTGGACGCGCCAGGCGCCACAAGAGGCGCACTGGCATCTCGGTCCGGTCGCTGTCGCCCCCGCGTGGCAAGGGCACGGCGCCGGACGCCGCCTCATGGATACGTTCTGCGCGCGTGTGGATGAGCGCGGCGGGGTGGTCTATCTCGAGACGGATAAGCCCGGCAACGTCGCCTTCTACGAGCATTTCGACTTCCGCACCGTCGCTGAGGTGGATCTCATCGGCGTCCCGTACTGGGTGATGCGGCGGCCGGGACGCGGGGAGGGCGCATGAGGGGCGCTATGGAGGCCGTCGAGGTCAACGATCTGTCCCCGGACGCCGCAGCGGCGGCGGCGCGGCTGGCCACGCGGGCCCTCCGCGACAATCCCATGTACGTGGCGGTGTACGGTCGCGATCTGCGGCGGCGCGAACGTGGGCTCTACGTCCTCACCTACAGTTCGCTCGTGGTGGGGCGCGCGCCCCATCTCTGCGCCCGCCGGCACGGTCGCCTGGTGGGCGTCTTGGGCGTGGCCCCGCCGGGGACGCCCTACCCGACGCTGCGTGAGTTGCGCCCGGTGCTCCTGCCATTCTTGCGCGACATACGCAGCTTCGCGCGGCTCTCCTGGCAACTCAACGCGTGGGCGCTCCACGCCCCGAAGGAGCCCTACTGGCATCTCGGCCCCGTGGCCGTCGCGCCCGGCCTCCAAGGCCAGGGGATCGGGAGCCGGATGATGGAGGTGCTGTGTGCCCGGTTGGATGCATCGGGCGAGAGCGCCTACTTGGAGACCGACAAGCCCGAGAACGTCACCTTCTACGAGCGCTTCGGCTTCACCGTCCGCGGCGAAGCGCCCGTGCTGGGGGCGGCGACCGTTTTTATGTACCGCGCGCCGTCGGCGCGCACCAGCCAGGCGGGTGTGCCATGACCGCCAAGCTGCCGCGGCGCGCCGCCGTCTATCACACGGTTCGCGAGCGTATCCTGCGCGGGGACCCGGCGGCCGGCCGCCCCGTCAACGAGTCGAGGCTCGCCGCCGAGTTGGGCGTCAGCCGCACGCCGCTGCGCGAGGCGCTCTTCCTGTTGGAGCACGATGGCTTCATCCGCTCCGACCTGGCGCGCGGCTTCTCGGTGTTGCCACTGACGGCGCGCGAGGTGCGCGAGATATACCCCATCCTGTGGGCTCTGGAGTGTCTGGCGCTGCGCTCCATCCAACAGCCGGCGGGCGTGGTAGCGTTAGAACGTATCAACAGACGCATGGAGATGGGGGCAGCCAACCCGGCGGGGACCCTGGACGCGGATATCCAGTGGCACGCGGCCTTGCTGCACGGCTGTCCGAACGCGCACCTGCTGCGCATGATCGCCTCGCTCAAGCACGTCACCTTCCGCTATGAATACGCCTACATGCGCGCACCCGCGTTAATCGCGACCTCGCTCGCCCAGCACCGCGCGATCGGCCAGACGCTCGAAGCGGGCGATGTCGCGCAAGCGGTGGCCTTGTTAGAGGGGCATTGGCGCGTCGGGATGGAGGCGCTCCTGGGCCACGTCGATTGGGTCGTTGGTGCGGACGACGCGGGTACGGTCGTCGGCAGCGCGAAGGCCACGAGCGCGCGACGATAGGCGAGGGTCCCCAACTTATGTGGTTGCGTATACCCGTCGGCGCGTATGCCAGAGAATACGCAAGATCAGGCAAACGCTGGCCTGAGACACGGCCGCTGACGCTCAGAGCGAGACGTTTCATCCTGACGAATAGGTGGATTCCTCAGGCAATAAAAGCTTAGCGTACGATACGGGTCCAATGATAGTCGAACCCCAACGTCTACCCGGAGGCCCTCCGGCGCGCGGTGAGGTAGGCGAAGAATGTCCGTCTGCCCACGCCCGCGATCGCGCATGCTTCGGCGGTCGTCTTCTCGGAATGCTCATACAGAATGCGGGCGTTCTCCAACTTCGCGGCGTCCGTGCGTGGTCGCCCCCCAGAGCGGCCCCGCGCTTTGGCCGAGGCCCTGTGCCGGCTACTTGCCTCATCCTTCCCCCTTCATCGCAGCAGATGAGGCAAGTAGCCGACACAGGGGCGTGCAGATCCGGCACAGAGGCTATTGTCCCCAGCCGTAGCGCGGCAGCACCTGAGCGCCCCACCCATCGAGCACGGCCGCAGTGGCATCGAACTGGTCGAGCGTGAGCCACAGGCCTTGCGGCTTGTTGCGCGCCAGCCAGAGCCGCTCGTACGCGCGGCGCAGGTCGTGCGCGTTGCGCTTGACCCGGGAAAGTTCGGCCGCGAGCAGGGCATAGTCCTCTCCCGGCGACGCGTCGGTGATCCGCCGCCCCACCTGCGCCATCGCCGCCGCCTGCTCGATCTGACGCGCCGCCAGCCGCATCTCATCCAGGGTCAGAGTCACCTCGGCGTCGATCCCGTGTAGCCGCGACAGGTGATTGAGCGCGCCCGTCGCCAACTCGCGCATGCGCTCCAGCGTCTCGTGCGGCACGGGGCGATTGTACTCGCCCTCCAGATCCTCAATGGACTGGTGGGGCGCCTCCATGCCGTGGGCGCGCAACATCGCGTCACTGAACGCCACCTGCTCGGGCGTGAGCTCCAAGGGCGGCGGGGCCAACGGGTGGCCGAAGAACATGGAGAGGGTGCGCGACCCGTTCATCTGTTGCAGGCCGGGTAGTAGGCACGCTGCGGTCAACGCGCGCAACGCCTCAAGTGCGTCCGCGCCCTCGTGCGCCCCGAAGAATAGACGCGCGAAACAGCGCTCGAAGGTCGCGTCGTCGATGCGTCCCGGCGACCACGACTCGGCGGCGCCGTAGGCGTAGCCGTACCAACTGTTGCCGAGCAGGTTGGGGTGGCCGTTGTCGCCCCAGTCGGTGGTCAGGACGCCCAGTGCGCCGACGCGCCGCCCGTCGGCAGCCATAGTGCGGATGTTGGCGCGCGCGTTGTCCAAGCGCGGGAACAGGGTGCCCCAGCTCGACGTGCCGGGACAGACGACCTGCCTCAGGCCGGCGGTGTGCACGGTGTCTATTTGCGGATAGTGCTCCATGGCCTCGTACCACCAGTTCAAGAGAATGGCGTCGCGCGGCACCTCGGCCAGCAGCTCCGGGTAGTGCAGGAACATATCGTCCCAGATCATCATGGTCCGCCCATAGGCTGCGACCAGCGCATGCAAGCGTTGCACATGCCCCAGGAACAGGCGGCCCCGCCCCTCGCGTGCGGCCACCGCCCGGCTCTGGCCCGCGCCGAGGTCATAGGTCTCGTCGCTGCACACGTTGAGGTAGGGTGAGCTGAAGCAGGCGAGGTGGTCGCTGTAGAGATCGTCGAGGAGGCTGTAGCTCTCCTCGCGCACGGGAGCGAGGCTCCAGCGCGCCTCCGACTCAGCCAGATAGGCATAGGCGGGCAACTCCAGGATGCGGCGCAGATGGCCGAAAGACTGGAGACAGGGCATCAGCTGGACGTAGCGGTCGCGGCAGTAAGCGTCGAGGGCGGCGACCTCCTCGGGTGTCAACGCGCCCCACTCCTGGCCGATGTCGGGGTGGCTACGGAAGGCGAAAGTGTGCTCGACGTAGAGCTGCAGCATGTTCAGCTTGAATGAGGAGATCACATCGACGACGTGGCGGAGCGTCTCGGGGGTAGGCACCTTGCCGCGTGAAACGTCGAGCATGACGCCGCGCCACCGGAAGGCTGGCGCATCGATGATGCGCAGGGTGGGTACGCTATCCCGCGCCTGCATGAGCGCCTGGCGCAGCGTCTGCGCGCCACGCGCCAACCCTGCAGGCGATGCGCCCCACACCACGATGCCGCCCTCCTCAACGTTGAGCGTGTACCCTTCGTCGTTATCCGTTCCACCGTCGACGTAGGATTGGTCAGGCATGCCACCTGGCGCCGGTGCCGTGGGGAAGGCCGCGTCGTCGCGGCCACGCACGGCCAGCACGATCGCGTTGTCCGTCCGGCGACACAGGTGCTGGGGCTGGATCGGTGCGGCGAGGCCTTGGGCGCGCAGGGCGGCCTGGATGGTGCGCGCGGCGATCCACTCGCCGCGCCCAGCGACGTGCGCGACGACGATGCTCAGGCTGTCCCGCAACGGGAAGCGGCTCGTGCCTTCGTCGTACGTCAATGGTACAGGGAGCAAGCACAAGGTTGGCTGGGACATAGGCGATCCTTTCTTTAGTCACGAATGAGACGTACCGCGTCGCCGACCCGCAGCGTGCCGATACGGTCGATGCTCCCGTACACCCCCGAGCAGGTGTCGCGCCCGCGTGCGACCTCCCGCAGCACGCGGGAGTCCTGCTCACCCGTGTCCGGGTGCAGGTTGATCATCATGCAACGCGGGATGCGTCGGGCAAGGCGCACGCGCACGTAATCTGGCCCCTCGCCCATGACCAACAGACCGCCCACCCACTCGTCCTCGGCATAGGGGTGCCCGTCATAGGTCTCCACGAGCACGTTCTGGCGGAAGCGGCGATAATCGAGGGGCTGACCAGCGCGCACGCCGAGATGCGCGAGCGAAGCCGTGCTGGTCACGGACAGGGGCATGCTATCGAAGGCGCCGCGATCGAGCCGCATCAGATGCGCCGGGGCGCGGTACGCGGCCGCGAGGCTGTCGCGCAGGGCCACATCCTCCACCGCCAGGACGCGGCCGTCCGGTGTCCGCACCACGAGCGGAGAGGTGAGGGGATCGGACGGGTCCTCGTAGAAGGGGGTGTGGCGCAGCAGCGCGGGCGCCTGGCGCGCGGTCAGCCACGGGAAATGCGTGGTATTGCCGGTACGTACGAAGGCGTAGTGGCGGTCGCCGTGCAATCCGTGCCACCCCACGCCTGAGGCGGCGACCGCCTCACCGGCCATCGACTTGACGGGGTAGCGGACGATCTGCCGCACCACGCCGACGATGTCCGCGCTCCCACGACCCATCCCTTTCTCCCCTCGACGCGTATCCTCATGCGTCATCCGTCGTCCGACACGCTAGACCGGCGCCGTTGATGCCTGCGGGGGGCCGTAGAGATAGCAGCGCACGCGGTGCTTGGGCGTGATCGCGATCAGTGGCGGCGTCTGCTGGCGGCACACGTCCATCACATGGGGACAACGGTTGGCGAAGCGGCAGCCCGGCTTCGGGTTGATCACGGTCGGGATCTCGCCGCGCGCCTCCACACGCCTCTTGACCAGACCGCGGCCAGGGTCGGGGACGGCCGAGAGCAGCAGTTGCGTATAGGGATGCAGCGGCTTGCGCATCACATCTTCGCTCTCGGCGGCCTCGACCAGGTGCCCCGCGTACAGCACCAGCGTGTCGTCGGCGATGTAGCGCGCGCTGGCCAGGTCGTGCGTGATATAGAGATAGGCGAGCCCACGCTCGTCGCGCAGTTGCTCCATCAGATTGAGGATACCCATGCGGATCGACACGTCGAGCATGCTGATCGGCTCGTCGGCCAGGATGACTTCGGGGTTGACCGCCAGCGCGCGGGCGAACGAAACGCGCTGGCGCTGTCCGCCCGAGAGCTGATGCGGGAACTTGGCCGCCACCTCGTCGGGGGGCGTCAGCCCGACCGTGTTGAGCAGCTCGCGGACACGCTCACGCGTTTCGCCGGCCCCACGCGTTTGCTTGTGTATGCGCAGCGGACGCTCGATGTGGTGCGCGATCGACTTGACGGGGTTTAGGGAGCCGAAGGGGTCCTGGAACACCATCTGCACCTGGTTACGATAACGCAGCACCTGCGCGCGGCCGTGCAGCGTGAGCACGTCCTGATCGTGGAACACGACCTGGCCGGCGGTCGCGGGGTAGAGGCCCGCGATGAGCCGGGCGATGGTGCTCTTGCCGCTGCCGCTCTCGCCCACCAGGGCCAGGATCTGGCCGCGGGCCAGCGTGAAGGACACGTCCTCGACGGCATGCACCTCCCGGCGCTCGCCGCCGAAGAGGCCGCCGCCGCCGGCCGGGAAAAACTTACTTAGCCCCCGCACGTCGAGGACGACGGCGCCGTTCGCTCCCGTGGCCTCCGTGTTAGACGGCTGCATAGGCCGCCTCCTCCTCTTTATACAGGTGACAGGCCGTGAGCCGGTCGGGCCCGACCGCTCGTAAGGCAGGGTAGACACGCGTACATTCCGCCATGACATGGGGGCAACGCGGCGCGAACGGGCAACCGGGTGGCGGTGTGACGAGGTCGGGCGGCGATCCGGGGATGCCCTGCAGCTTGCGCTTCTCGCCGCCGATTGACGGGAACGAGTTCATCAGCCCGACCGTATAGGGGTGCTTGGGCGCGCGGAACAACTGATCGGCCGGGGCCGACTCGGCGATTTTGCCCGCGTACATGATGGCGATGCGGTTGCTGAACTCGACCAGCAGCGAGAGATCGTGCGTGATGAACAGGATCGAGAAGCCAAATTGTTCCTGCAGATCCTGGATCTGCTGCAGGATGTCGCGCTGCACCACCACGTCGAGCGCCGTGGTCGGCTCGTCCATGATCACGAGATCGGGGTTGAGCGCCAGCGCCATGGCAATGACAGCGCGCTGGCGCATGCCGCCGGAGAGCTCGTGGGGGAAGCTCTTGAGGCGATTGCTCTCGATGCCCACGAGCTTGAACAGTTCGGCCGCACGCTCCAAGGCCTGCCGCTTGTTCATCGGATCGTGCGCCATGATCGCATCGCCGAGCTGCGCGCCCAGGTTGATGACCGGGTTGAGCGCGGTCATGGCGCTCTGGAACACGATCGAGGTCCGGCTCCAGCGGAACCGCCGCAAGGCCTGGGGCGAGAGGCTCAAGATATCCTGGCCGTCGAACATCATCTGGCCGCCGCTGATCTGTCCGGGCGCTTTGATCAGCCGCATGATGGCGTGGGCGATGGTACTCTTGCCGCAGCCCGACTCGCCGGCGAGACCGAACACCTCGCCCCGCTTGATGGCGAAGGAGACGCCGTCGACGGCACGGGCGGGGCCGCGCGGCGTGATGTAGTCGACTACCAGGCCGCGCACGTCGAGCAGCACGTCGGTGTCGCGGTGCTCGTGCACGTTCCGTGCCGGCGGCGCCGGGGCAATCGTGCTCATCGCGCCACCTCCACCGTGGCGGCGGGCGCGGCCTTCGTGCGCTTGCGGTAGGGTCGCCCTATCTTGATGGTGCGCAGCCGCGGGTTGCTGATCGTGTCGATGCCATAGTTGACGAACACGCACGCCGTCACGATCACGGCGATGGCCAGTCCGGGGGCCATGAAGTCCCACCAGGCGCTGTCCTGGAGGGCCGAGTATTGCTGCGCGTTATAGAGGATGGTCCCCCACGACACAGCGCTGACGTCGCCGAGGCCGAGGAACTCCAGTGACGCCTCGGTGAAGATGGCGCCGATGACCGCGAAGATGAAGCTAGAGACGGTCAGGCTGATCATGTTAGGCAAGACTTCCCTGAAGATGATGCGCCAGGTCGATTCGCCGCTCATGTAAGCCGCCTGCACGAAGTCGCGGTTGCGCAGCGACAACGTTTGGCTGCGCAGGACACGCGCGCCCCAGGCCCACCCCGTGATCGAGATGACCAGGATGATGGAGAGCGGGCCCTTGATCGGCAGATAGGCCGCGAAGACCAGCAGCAGCGGGAGTTGCGGGATGACTAGGAACACGTTCATCACCACGCCGAGTATGTCATCGAACCACCCGCCGATGTAGCCCGCCGTCATCCCGATGACGATGGAGAGGAAGGTCGTCACGATGCCGGTGACGGCGCCCACGGCCAGCGTGACGCGCGCGCCGTAGAGCACCTCGGCGAACACGTCGATGCCGGAGTAGTCGGTCCCGAAGGGGTGGGCGAGGCTGGGCGCGAGGTAGCGGTCGAAGCCGCCGATGTTCGTCGGGTCATTGGGAGTGATCAGCGGCGCGAAGATGGCGGCCAGGATGAAGATCAGTACGACGACTATGCCCGTCGCGGCCAGCGGGGTACTCAGCAACAGCTTGACCCATGTGGGCAGCGCGATCCCGCGCCCCCGCGTGGTGGTGAGAGGTGGGGTCGCCGTCGTGGCGACCGACGCCGCAGCGGCTGGTACGGCGGGAATCGTATCCTGGGTGGATGCTCGTGTGGAAGGCGCATTATCGAGTTGCACCGCCTTTACCTCCTGTCTAGTCTACGCGTTATGCGCTACGCACGCGCGGGTCGAGGCGCGTGTAGAGCAGATCGGCAATAAAGTTGGCGCAGAGCATGGCCACGGTGATGAACAGGAACAGGGCCTGGATGAGCGGGTAATCGTGCGCCTGCACGGCGGTGAAGAGGGCGAAGCCGACGCCCCGATAGGTGAAGACCGACTCAATCAGGACGAGGCCGGTGACCACGTAGCCCAATGAGATGGCGAAGCTGGTGATTTGCGGCAAGAGGGCGTTGCGCGCCGCGTACGCCATCATAACGCGCCGTTCCGTGAGCCCCTTGGCCTGCGCCATCGTCACGAACTCCTCCGAGAGCGTGTTGATCATCACGTTGCGCATGCCGAGCAGCCAGCCGCCGATCGCGGCGAGCAAGAGGGCCAGCAACGGCAGGGCGGCGTGGTACAGGACGTCGCCGAAGAAGGGCAGGTTAAAGCCGGGGTGGACCGTATCGCCGTAGTTGTGGTTGATGGGGAACCAGCCGGTGACGATCGCGAGCCAGTAGAGCAGCAGCAGCGCCACGAAGAAGGGCGGGAACGAATAGACGAACATAGTCACCGGCGTCAGGACCGTGTCGAGTTTCCCGCCGCGCCACCAGGCCGCCGCGACGCCCAGGAGCGTGCCGATGATGAAGGCGAAGATCGTCGAGACGCCGGCCAGGAACAGCGTCCAGGGGATCGCGGCGCCCAAGATCGCGCCGACTGGCTCAGGGTACTGACTGTAGGAAACGCCGAAGTTGCCCTGGGCGACGTTGCCGAGATAGTGGATGTATTGCAAGAATATAGGCTCATTCGATCCGCCAAGCATGACGCGCAGAGAGTCTAGCAAGTGTGGGTTGCTCTGTATTTCACTCTGATGTGTCGCCGCGAAATAGTCGACCGGATTCCCAGGCATTAGGCGCGGCAGGAAGAAATTGAGCGTGAGCGACGTCCACAGGGCGATGAGGTAGAAGGCGATGCGGCGATACAGATAGCGCATAAATCATCCTCTTATAGGATAGGCAGGGCGCGCATCAAGCGAACGGATGCCGGGATGCCGGTGATGAGAGTGTCCTCTCATCATCGGCATCAGGCGCGCCGCCCCTTACATGACGGGCTTCAGCCGGGTCATGACCATGACGCGGCTGGGATAGTCGTTCGGCGAGCCCAGGACGTAGAAGTTCTGCTCCGTCGGCCAGCCCGTGAAGTGTACCGTGGTGTATTCATACCAGTCGGCACTGTGCATGAGCGGGATGTACGGCAAGTCCTGCAGTTGGATCTTCTCCACCTGGGCGATGAGGCTCTTCTGCTTCTGTAGGTCTGTCGTGGCGCGGAACTGCGCGAGCAGATTGGTCGCCGTGGCGCTGGTATAGCGCTCCCAGTTGGCCTGACCGTTCAAGCTGGCGTCGGTCCCTATCGGGGTGAACGACTGTTGCGACATGTAGCTGTAGTAGGTGTAGTATGGGTTCACGCCATACCCAGTCCAGTGGATGTGCGCGTCGAGCTGGCCCGACTGCGACTTGGTGAACCAGGTAGCTGGGTCGATCGTCTTGTAGCTCGCGTCGATGCCGATCTTCTTGAAGTCCTGGGTCAGGATCTGCAACGAGAGCACCCAGTCCGACCAACCGGTCGGCACGACCATGGTGAACGACACCTTGGCGCCGTGCGGGTCGTAGAGCTGTCCGTTCTTCATCTTGAAGCCCAAGCTGGAGAGCATCTGCTGGGCCTTGGTCGGGTTGTAGCTGGACAACTCGGTGGACTGGGCGTTGAGGCTGTTGTCGTACCACGTGGGGAAGATGCGCTTGATCCCCGTCGCGTCGGCCGGCAACTCGTAGCCATTCTCAGCGAAGTTCGAGATGCGCTGGCGGTCGATGGCGTAGCTCAGGGCCTTGCGGAAGTCGACCATGCTATAGGGATATTTCTGGTCGTTGAACCACAGGCCGAGCGGGTTCGTCTGGTAGAAGTAGTAGTGGTTCTGCGTGGGGTTCTTGGCCACCCAGGCGTGCTGGATGTCGGCGACGAAGTTGCCCCCCCAGTCGAGCACATCGCGCGCCCGCGCCGCGTCGGCGCCGGTATTGTCGATGAACAGCGGTACCTTGATGCCGTCGTAGGCCAGCGGCTGCCAGTAGTACTTGTTCTTGGCCAGGATGAACTCCTGGCTGCTGAAGTTGGTCACGTTGGCGAATGGGCCCGAGCCCACCGGATTCGGGTTGGTGTACGACGTGGGGTTGGTGACGCTCTTCCAGATATGCTGTGGGATGATCTTGACGTTGGAGAGGATGTTTGGCAGCAGCGTCGTGTCGACTGTGGCGAGGTTGAAGACGACCTTCGTCGTGCCTTGGGCGGTGACGCTTTGCAGCAACTTACCCGCCCACAGACCATTCTGATCGGCCACGGGGTACTTCTTGCCGTAGTTGAACGTGAAGGCCACGTCGCTCGCCGTCAAGGCCACCCCGTCGGACCAACGCAGGTTTTTGCGCAGCGTGACCGTGATCGTCTTGTTGCCGTTGCTGTACTTATAGCCCGTGGCCAGCCAGGGATAGGTGTGGCCGCCGGACACCGGGGTGATGATTTCCAGCGGCTCGTAGATGGCGCCGAGGGTGAAGTCCATCGCGTTGACGTTGTACGGGTTGAAGTTGCGGGTGAAGCCGGTGGGGTGGAACGAGACATACGAGGTGAGGTAAAGGGGACTCGCCGCCTTGACCGTGTGCGACGTGAGCGATACGGGAAGAAGAGCGCTGCCGAGCGCCGCCATGCTAATCACTGCGGGAATCATGACCCGCGCGTGTTTAATAAACTTCATTGTTGCTTCCTTAAAATACGCTGACGCCGATCGGTGACCGGCGAGGGCGAGTTGTCCGAAACAGTGCCTACCCGTTAATGAGTGCCGTAGTGAGCGTTTCGTCGCGCTTGGCGAGATCTCGATGAGATCTACTACCGCGTATCACCCCCTTATCTCTGTCATAACTACTTGGCGTATCCAACAAGCCCACTCGTGTTTTCCGAAGGCTAAGGGGTCGTGCAGAAATAACCACTCCAACTTTTCGCCTCGTTCACGCCTACAGTGGACGGGGAGTTGACTACTTTATTTCTGCGCGGGCCCTAAGGACGCTCACTATGAGCGTGACACGGGAGGAACGACGCCTATATGATCGCCAAATGGGGACATAATTTAAGCGGGCTTGGCAGTGTTGCACCTGTCAAAGGCTTAAACTGTCAAGCTGTGCCACGCGTCCGCTGAAGCATGTCCAAAATGGGTGATCAGAAATATACGCCTCCCTTCCCTTACCAGATGGACCACTAATGCTTTATGTCACGATGTCGCGATAGGGAGCGCACGACGCGCGGACGACGAGCGCGGTCGCCAACTCGACGTAGGTAGTTGTTAACGTATCACCCCCGACGAGCCGCAGCAACATGCTGGCGGCCAGAGCGCCCATGTCATACATGGGCTGGCGGATCGTCGTGAGCGCCGGGGAGACCAGGGCCGCCAGAGGCGCGTCGTCGAACCCTACGACGCTCATGTCGTCAGGGACGCGCAGGCCGCGGGCATGGAGAGCCTTGTAGACGCCGATAGCCTGCAAATCGTTGCCAGCAAAAATAGCGCTGGGCGGCTCGGGTAGGTCGAGTAAGGCCTGCGCAGCGACACATCCCGTCTCCACCCCGAAATCGCCGGGCTGTATCAAGGCTGGGTCCACCGGCAACCCGGCGCCTTCCAACGCGGTGCGATAGCCGGCCAACCGGGCTTTGGCCGACCGGTAGAGCGGTCCCCCGATGGCCGCGATATGGCGATGGCCCAGCGAGAGTAGATATTCCGTTGCCGCCAAGCCGCCGGCGAAATTAGTCGCGCCGACCGATGGGATATCTGGTGTCTGGTCGGCGCGGCTATCGATGACGACGAAAGGGACGCGGCGTCCGCGCAGTTCCTCCAGATACGTGGCATGTCCATTGGGCAGCACCAGGATAGCGCCGTCGGCGGCATGCTCGATCACGCGCGCCAGCCATTGCCGGTGGCGATGCTCCTTGTCATGCGTCGCGGTGAGCACGATGGATAAGCCGACCGCGTCGAGTGTCTCGGCGGCGCCTTTGATGATTTGGACGATATACAAGCTGTCGATCTCAATGGCTACGAGGTCGATCAGACCTGCCCGTCCCGCACCCAACGAGCGAGTGGCGCCCAACGAGCGAGCGGCGCCATTGCGCACGTAGCTCTGCTCGGTGATGACGCGCTCGACACGCTCACGCGTTGCTAGGGCGACATCGGGCCGCCCATTCAGCACTCTCGAGACCGTCGGTTTCGAGACGCCGGCTAAAGAGGCGATCTCAGTAATGGTGCGTCGCTGTCCGGGTGGGGACTGCGTGGCCATAATCCAGGATCCCTTTCCGAAATCGGTTTCAATGGTGGAGCCATCATAGCAGCTAGGTGACCAAACGTCAATAGGGGGGTACACTACGGGGTGCGCCACAGCAAAGTTCCCTAGGCGGAGCGGGGCAGGAGCAGCGGACGTTGGGCGGGCGTGGGTTTGGGACGGGGCGTGGCGCGCGGGGCGTCGGCAAGCGGGGCGACACGCGGCGATGTGGCGGACACCGAGGGTGCTACGGTGAGGGCGGGACGCGGCGTGGCCGCAGCGGGCACGCGCGGGGTAGGCGGGGCGGCGTCCTCCGTCGGCGGCCGGTACCGGTCGGGGTGGGTCTGCCAGAAGGCCGCCCAGCGCCCCGAGCGGTGCACGGCGCGCAGGCTGGCGATGGCCTGGCTGCCGAGACCACCCCAACGCATGCCGGCCTGTTTGAGCCGCGCTTCCACCAGGCATTTGCAGGCGCTCTCCACGGCCCCCGAGCCGATGGGCCACTGCCGGGCAACGAACCGCGGATAGTCCATGCGGGCCACGTTGCGCGTAAAGTAGGTCTGGGCGTCGTCGATGGCCTGCACGACGTCCGCCGTCCTCGGCTCCAGCGCCGTCAGCGCCGCCAGCACCGGGACCGCCCCGTAGAGGTAGAGCTGATCCTTGAGCGGCTCGACCCAGGCCGCCGCCCGTAGGCTCCCCGCGCCGTAGAGCGCGTTGCCCCCCGCCCACAGGTAGCCGTAGGCGTGGTAGATGTCCACAATCTCCACCACCTCCACGCCGGGCAAGCCCACGAAGGCGCGCGCGCGGTCCCAGATCCAGTGGGCGCCGTCGCCGAGCACAACCACGCTGCGCACCGCCGGCGTGCCCAGGCCCCGCCGCAGCGCCTCCACATAGACGCGCCACCAGAAGTGCTCGGCGTCCTCGCCGCCCACCCCGTAGCTCGCGGCCCCCCAGGCCAGGGTGGCGCGTCCGTGCGTCGGGTCGATGCGCCGGCCGGGGCCGAGCGGGGCCAGCGTGCCGACCTTCATCTCGTGCCACCCCGCCTCCTGATGCACCAGCACCCCATCCACCTCTATGACCAGGATCGTGGTGTCGTCCGCGCGCTCGATCTCCGCGTCCGCCCACACCGGCTGGCCCTGCCGCGCCCGCGTGATCGCCGCCTGCGTCTGCGCCTCGGCCGCCGCCCCGATGCGCTCGGCCAGCCGCCGCGCCGTTTCGTCACTCAGCGTCGCGCCCAGCGCCTCCTGCACCTGCTCGACGGCCGGCGTAAAGGTTGCGTCCACCGCCGTCCGCGCCACCACCCGCGCCAACCCCGGCGACACGTCTCCTGGACCCAGGCCCAACGCCGCGTCCAGCGGCGCTTCGCCGCGCTTGCACGCCGCGCACCAGTAATAGGCGCGCTGCAGCGTGTCGTCGCCCACCAGACCCACCAGCGGGCGCGGGCGCTCCCGCCGTTTCAGGGCACCGTGACACACCGGGCAGCGCGCCGGACGCGGCAGCCCCTGGGCCTGCCCCGCCGCCACGCGCTCAATCAGCCCGCCCAGGATCACGCGGCCCACCTGTTGGACGCGCTGCTCCAGCGTCGCCAGGTCCGCCGTCAACATCTCCGGTACCACGGTCGCCAGCGCCTCCCCCATCACAGCCTGCATCTCTTGTATGATGGCGCTGGACAGTTCTGTTCTGTCCATGGGTATCCTCCGAGGGGCCGCTGTGGAGATGTGTCTGCATCTCCGCCCCTCGGTAGGGTACCGCTTTCAGCACGGGGGAACTTTGCTGTGGCGCACCCTACACTACGGGGTGCGCCTTAAAATAGTGGACTGTTCGCTCAGGCCGATCGCGCGCGTCCAAGGGCTTGGTGCCGCCAGGGATGATCGGCGGCCGGGCGCAACGGGCGCGGGACCGGCGGCACGTCGGCTGCTGGCACGTCAGGCGGTGCGGGTGGTGGTGCCGCCCGTGTGGGCGCGGGGCGCGCCAAGGCCACGTCCGGTGTCGGGAGGGTTGCCGACGCGCGGTGGGCGCGGGGGACCAGGCGGAGGCGGGTGCGCTGCGGTTGGCTCTGCCAGAAGGCCTCCCAGCGCCCGGAGCGGTGCAGCGCGCGCAAGCTGACCACCTGTTGAGCGCCCGCCGCACTCCAGCGCATGCCGGCGCCCTTGGTGCGCGCCTGCACCAGGCTCTTGCAACTGCTCTCCACCGCCCCTGACCCAATGGGGAAGCGCCGCGCCATGAAGGCGGGATAGTCCAGGCGTGCGGTATTGGTTGTGACGTACTCAAGCGCGCGCCGCACCGCCGTGGCCGCCACGCTCTCCGCCGCCCCGTTGGCTGCGGGAACGCAGACGGTGTGGGCGAGCGCGCCCAGGGCCGCGTGTAGCGGAGCAGGTCCCTCCGTATAGAGACGCGTCTTGAGCGGCTCAACCCAGGCCGCCGCCGCCGCCGTTTCGGCCCCGAACACGGCGTTGCCCACCGCCCAGAGATACTCGTAGGCGTGGGAGAGGTCGATGATCTCCACCAGCTCGACGCCGGGCAACGCCAAGAAGGCGCGGGCGTGGCGCCAGATCCACTCCGCGCCATCGCCGAGCGCCACCACCGTGCGCACCGCCGCCGTGCCCAAACCCCGGCGGCACGCCTCGACATGGGCACGCCCCCCGAACGCCTGCGCCTCCTCAAAACCGGCCCCGTAGCTGGCCCGGCCCCAGGCCAGGCGCTCCCGCCCCGTGTCCGCGTCCACCTCCACCCCTGGTCCCAGCGGGGCGACCGTCACGACCTTCATCTCGTGCCCGTCGTCGTCACGGTGCACGAAGACCCCGTCTACCTCTACCGCCAGCACGCCGCTCTCCGGCGCCGCCGTCACCGCCGTGTCGTCGGGAGTCCACGCCGGCTGTCCGCGCGCCACGCGCGCCATCGCCGCCTGTACCTCCGCCTCGGCCACGGCCCCGATCCCTTCGCTCAGGCGCCGCAGCACCTCGTCGTCGACCGTGACCCCAACGGACTCGGCCACACGATCCCCCGTGTCCACGAAGCCGCCCTCGATCCCTGCGCGGCAGACCACGCGCAAGAGTCCGGGTGAGAGCGACCCCGTCCCCAACCCCAACCGCGCGTCCAGCGGCGCGTGCCCGTGCGTGCACGCCCCCCACTGGTAATAGCCGCGGTACAGCGTGTCGTCCCCCACCAAGCCCTGCAGCGTGCGCCGCCGCGCCTGATCCACGCTCGGCAAGCCCCCGCCGCAGGCCGGGCACGCCCCCCGCTCCTCCGTCGCCATCGCGCGCCGCCGCGACCCGCTCCACCACCGCCCCCAAGACCACGCGCCCCACCTGCCGTAGCCGCTGCTCCATCCCCGCCAGGTCGCTCGTCAGCACGGTCGGTAGCGCCTCCGCCAGCGCCGCCATGAACACCGCCCCCATCTCCTGTATGATGGCAGCGGACAGGTCTGTTCTGTCGCTGGCTAGGCGAGGACTGTCGCCAGCCTCGCCCGCCTTCAAAACCGGACGTAAGACTTGCGCCTTATCCGGCTCCTCAGTGCCGTGGTCCCTGTCATTGATACCCATCAGCAGCGTTCTC
>JAABUJ010001164.1_pt1 | contig 40537 bp, 42 predicted proteins | sample 5559131 | NCBI WGS metagenome assembly JAABUJ01 (sample SAMN10711875, study PRJNA513366) | rock metagenome | isolation source: Antarctica rocks | place: Antarctica: Victoria Land, Mt New Zealand nord | collected 2016-01-07 | reverse complement strand
AGACTGGCTTACTGAGCGATGCTACATGAGTGAAGCATCCATGCAACTTGTAAAGAACGGGGAAATCAAGTAGAGTAGTACGGTAGAGAACGGCTCGGTATTTTACACCAGATTCTGGACACTCTCCTTCGCGATTCGGCCGGACGTCAAGCGGCATCTAAAACCTGATCGCGTTTCTTGTACTCGCGAAGCTATACTTTTCAGCCGTCCGTTTGCGGGGGTCGCGCTTGCGACCTTGTGCTATGCCGCGGCGCTGCTCGCCATTGTAGGCGGCCGATAACGATCGAACGTACGAACGCCGCCTACGTTTCTCTGCGTCCCGAAATCACCGTTTTCGGGAATATCGCTTACGCTGGTGCAGCATAAACGTGTTCTCTTCACGGTCCTGACCGAAGGCATGAAACAAACGGGCGTTTCGAATACGTCGCCATCGTCGCGGAACTTTACGCCACGCTCTTTGTAGAGGTAGCCGAGAGCGTCGCGATAGAACGAAATCGCGCGTTTCATATCCTTCACCAAGTACATTGTAACGTCAATACCATTGATTGCGCCAGCCGTCGTTTGCGCTGTTGTCATCAAGCTGTCCCTCTCTTGGAGTTAGCAGCGGTCAGTCGGTCTCGCGATCGCCTGAACGTCGGCGAACGTCGCACTGTGCAAGCGCGTAGTGCATTCGCCGTTCAGGCATTGGCGCTTCAGCGTTGGCGCGCCAGCCGCGTGGCGCGTGACGCCTCGATAACTCGTTGCGTTTGCGGGGATTCGAGCGCGGCGACGATGTGTTCGGCGGCGTCACCGTTCCCGAAGAGCGGTGGATGCTGCGGTGGGCGAAGGGGTTCGGCCTGCAGCGCGGCGCGGATTGCTGCGGGGTCCGCGCCGACGAGGCGGTTCCAACCGGCGTCGACCGTGTTCGTCCATTCGGTTGTGCCGCGTAACGTGATGCAAGGCACCGCTGCGAAGTAGGCCTCGCGCTGGACGCCGCCTGAATCCGTGAAGATCGTGCGGGCGCCGCATTCGAACGCGATGATGTCGAGGTAGCCGAGCGGCTCGAGCGCGACCATTGCATCGGGAAGCGCGATGTCGAATTCGCGGAGTCGTGCGGCCGTGCGCGGGTGCACCGGAAAGACGATGGGGCGCGGCGCGTCCGTGAACCCCGCGACGATCGCGCGCAGACGGGCCGGGTCGTCGGTGTTCTCCGCGCGATGTACGGTGAGGAGATCGTACGGCTGCGTTTGCAGTTTGCGCAGGCGCGGCTCCAGTTGCGCGCGAGCACGGTCGCGGGCTTGCAGAAAGACGTCGTACATCACATCACCGCAAACGTGCACGTTCGCGACGATGCCTTCGCCGGCGAGCCGCTCGCGCGCGGCGCCGTCGGTTACGAGCGCGACGTCGGCGATATGATCGCTTACGATGCGATTGATTTCTTCGGGCATCGTACGGTCGTACGAGCGCATCCCGCCCTCGACGTGTGCCAGCGGCAACAGCAGTTGTTTTGCGGCAAGCGAACCGGCGAGCGTGCTGTTGGTATCGCCGCGCACGATAACGAGGTCGGGTTTTACGCGCGCGAACGCCTCGGCGAGCCCGGCCAGCATCTCGCCCGTCTGGGCGCTCGGCGACGCGGCACCGACGCCGAGGTTGATCTCGGGTTGCGGGATGCCGAGGTCGCTGAAAAACCGGTCCGACATCTGGCCATCGTAGTGCTGTCCTGTGTGAATCAGCACTTCATCGTGGCGGCGCCGCAGCAGACGCGACAGGACGGCGACCTGCACGAACTCGGGGCGCGCCCCGACGATCGAGACGACCCTCATCCTGTGGATGCGGCTTCGCCGCCTCCGCAGGTGCTTAGGGCTTCGCCGACTCCAAAGGTACCGGGTCCCTGAAAACGGGGGACGGATTTCCTACGTTGTATCGGTGCAATCCGGCGACCGGTGAGCCGAAAGGAAGAGAAGGCTCGGGGAGGAGCCGTGGACCGATGATCGAGACACCCCTTCGAGTGCCCCTCGTGGCGCCCCACGTCGGCGAGGCGGAAATCGCTGCCGTCATGGCTGTGCTGCTCTCCGGGCAACTGGCCGGCGGCCCCGAAGTGGCGGCCTTCGAACATGAATTCGCCGCCGGCACCGGCGTGGCGCATGCCGTCGCCGTCAATTCCGGCACCGCCGCCAATCACGCGGCGCTGGAAGCCTTCGGCGTCGGTGAGGGCGACGAAGTGCTCGTCACGCCGTTCACCTTCGCCGCTTCTGCGACGCCGATCTTGATGCAGCGGGCCGTTCCGCGGTTCGTCGATATCGAAGCGCGAACGTTCAACCTCGATCCGGCCCCGGCCGCCGCCGCGTGCAGCGGCCGAACGCGCGCTGCGGTTCTGGTCGATCTGTTCGGGTGTCCCTTTGAACCCGGCGGCGTTGCCTTGCTGCGTGCGCACGGCGTACGCGTTCTCGAAGATGCCTGCCAGGCGGTCGGTGCCCGCCGCAACGGCCGCACCGCCGGTTCGCTCGGCGATGCCGGGTCGTTTTCGTTCTATGCGACCAAGAACATCATGACGGGCGAAGGCGGCATGCTCGTGACGGACGACGCCGACACCGCCGAGCGTGCTCGCCGTTTCCGTCACCACGGGCAAGGCGCGCAGTACGAGTACCTGACGCTCGGCTACAATTACCGCATGACCGACATGACCGCGGCGATCGGTCGCGTGCAGCTCGCGCGTCTGGCCGCTTTTAGTGCCGCGCGGCGCGCCAATGCCGCCTTCTACGATGCGGCCCTCGGCGGTATCGAAGGCGTTGTGCTGCCGTTCGTTCCGGCCGGCGTCGAGCACGCATATCACCAGTATTCGCTCCTCATCGATCCGGCTCGCACGCCGAGCGGCGCCGATCGCGACGCCGTTCGCGCGGCACTTGCGGCGCGCGCGGTGGCAAGCGGCATCTATTACCCGAAGCCGCTTCATCTGCATCAGCTGTTCGCGGCGTACGGTTACGGCCCCGGTGATTTTCCGGTCGCCGAGCGGATCGCAAAGCAGATTCTCGCGCTGCCGATCGGCCCGCATCTCGATCGCGACCAGTTGGAGTGGACCGCGCGCAGCGTGCGCGCTGCCGTGGGCGCCACGGAGACGTAGACGTGTTGCCGCCGTTACGCATCGGGGTCGTGGGGTTCGGCTCGATCGGCCGCCATCATGCGCGCAATATCGACGCGCGGCGCGACACCGAACTGGTGGGCGTGGCCGAGACATCGCCGCTCGCAGCCGCCCAGGCGCAGGCGTCGGGCTATCGCACGTTTACCTCATCGCGCGAACTGCTGGCCGCGGGGCTCGATGCCGTCGTGATCTCCGTTCCGACGAGCAAACACGAAGACGTGGCGAGCGATTTCATCGATGCCGGCGTCGCGTTGCTCGTCGAGAAGCCGCTCGCGCATACGATGGCTGCCGCCAAACGTCTGCTCGGGCGCTGCCGGCGTGCCGGCGTGCCGCTGATGGTCGGCTACGTCGAACGCTACAATCCGGCGATCGCGGCCACGCGGGACTTCGTCGCGGGGGGAAACCTCGGGAAGCTGATCAGCATGTCGGCGCGACGCGTCGGGATTCTACCGCCGCGCATTCGGGATGCAAGCGTGTTGATCGATATCGGCGTGCACGACATCGACATGGTCGCCTTCATCACCGGCGCGCGGCTGAACCTGCTGTGTGCGCAAGGCGGAATGGCGGTGCTCGACGATCGGCTCGACTTTGCGACGTTGCTGCTCGATGCTGCGGGCTGCGTCGTTTCGATCGAGGCGAATTGGATCACGCCGGTCAAAATCCGGGAGCTTTCCATCACGGGAACCAACGGCTACTGCCGCGTCGATTACATCACTCAGGAGGCGTGGTTCGCGCCGGGCCAGCGTTTCGAGCCGACCGGCAACTACGACGAGCTCGTGCGCCAATATAAAGAAGGCACGTTGATCTCGTTGCCCGTGGCCAAGCGTGAGCCGCTGGCCTGCGAACTGGAGGTCTTCGTCAACGGATTACGCGGATTCGAACCGCTGCCCGACCCCGGTTTGGCGCTCGCATCGCTGCGGATCGCCGAGGAGGCGACGGCGGCCATCACGCGCACGCCGCCATCGATGCACGTTGCCGCGGTGTCGATTGCCGGCTGAGATCGCGCCCGGGCCGTTTGTGCACGAGACGGCGTTCGTTGAAGAAGGGGCGCGGCTGGGGCCGGGCACACGCATCTGGCATCAGGCGCAGGTCCGCCGGGGCGCGGTAGTCGGCGCGCGCTGCATCGTCGGTAAAGGTGCGTTCGTCGACTTCGACGTCGTCATCGGTGACGATTCGAAGCTGCAGAACTACGCCTGCGTGTACCACGGAGTGACGCTCGGCCGCGGCGTGTTCGTTGGTCCGCACGCGGTTTTCACGAACGATCGCCGTCCGCGTGCGACGGACCCGTCGTTTGCGGCGCTACGTGACGGTGACTGGGAGGTCGGCGAAACGCGGGTCGACGACGGTGCGGCGATCGGCGCAAACGCGACGATCTTACCGGGACTGCGCATCGGAGGTTGGGCGATGATCGGAGCGGGCTCGGTCGTGACCGCCGACGTTGCGCCCTATGCGCTCGTCGTCGGTACTCCGGCGCGGCGCATCGGTTGGACCTGCTCATGCGGCGCAAGGCTGCGTGATGATGCGACAGCCTGCGCGCGTTGCGGCCCGCTGCCCGAAGACCACCCATTACGGGTGCGCTAACGCATCCGCGTCCACATGATTCGCCGACCGAATCGCGACTGATTCGGCATAGCCGAACCGTGCACGAATTCAGCGCGACCCAGTCCGATTAGTAGCGCCGGACGTTGAGCAGGTTCGCACTGCGGAAAGCTTGTTCGACGCGGTCCACCGAATCGTTCTCGGCAAAATAAGCGACGACCGAACGGCCGCGTTCGATGGCCTCGGCGTAATTGTCGAGTTCCGATTCCGGAATGTCGAGATCGCCCAGCCGATCGGTTAGTGATTCGCTACGGAAGAAGCCTCGCGGCTGGTGCACGTTCGTGAGCCCGGGAACGCCCGTTCCCGTACTGGACTCGCCGCTCAGCATGTCGCTGCCGATCGTCGTACGCCGGAAGTCCAGCGACGAATCGTCGGAATTGATCACCTGTAAATCGTCGGCCGACAGGCCGGCATCGTGGAGTGCAGCTTTGAGCGCGGTCACGTCGCCTTTCGGCGAGAGACCCGTGACGACGAGAGCCATAGAACCTCCGGATTGGTAGGAAGTAAACGCCGTGCTGACCGTTCTCGCTTCGGCGAACGCGCCTTCGCCGAGCGGCTCGAAGCCTCCTAATCGCCAGGACGTTCGGTTTACGAACCTCCTCCGATTTTTAAGAAGCGATGCTCGATTTCATGGGCGGGCCGCTGCCGGGCGCTCGCGGCGACGCGAACGCCGATTCACGCACGAAGGCGAGAATTGCCGAGCCCAATCCCACGAGCAGCACGAGCGCAATGATTGCCCAGCCGACCGTCGGCAACGTCTCCGCCGCGGTGACCACCACGAGCCCGAAGCCGAGCGCCCCGAGCGGGGTCGGGGTCTTGTGCGGAAGCAGTAACTCGTGGAGCCGGCGTCCGATCAAGAGGGCGACGGCAGCGTTACCGATGCAGAGGGCCGCGATGACGATCGCGGCTTCGAGCGGGATCAACGGAATGCCGAGTATCGAAAACGCGAGAAAGATTGCGACCGGCAGTATTGCGATGGCCGCAAGCGCCCCGACGATGCCCGATAGGCCGGGATGTTTCTCGACGCGCTCGAGCGCGACGCGGACTCGCATCGGGAAGAGAAGAAACGCGAAAAGCACGACGACATCCCACGCAAGTTTCTTGAGGAAGCTGTGGTTCTGCGCGAAGACGTCGTCGTTTGAAAGTGGTCCGACCCACGGCACGAACGCATCGCCGGCGGCGTTCACGACCCGGCCGTCCACTTGGCAACCGTCGAGTTGGGAGAACGAACCGAAGAACGTCCGCACGTCGCCGTCGATCTCGGCGCCGTCGCTGCAGGTAACGTTGCCGAAGATCACGTCGAGATTCCCGCGTACTTCGTCGCCGTCGCCGATATCGAGGTTGCTGAACCACACGGTCTTGCCGCGGTCATAGGTTCGTGCCGATGCAAGCGAGACCGTCAGGCCCCACAGCACGAACAACGCCGCCACCAACATGAAGGCGCGGCGCATCAGCATGGTTCGTTCGCAGCGGCGGCAATGCGACGCGAACGCCGCAACGCGTAGAGTCCGATAATCGTGCCCGCAAGCAGCATGTCGCCTCCCAAGATGGCGCCCATCGTGCGCGTCACGTCGGGCGTCTGCGCTCCGAAGAGATACGCGACCGAAGCCGTCAGCAGTGCGAAGGTCATGCCGAGGTGCTGTCCCGTCGCGCCGAGCATGGCGAGCATAGCGCGGGCGGCCGAACCGCCCCACCACAGAAACGCCCCGATCGTCGCCCAGGAGAATACGACATATGTTACGAGCACGGGCAGCGCGGGCGTGCGGTGCGCGCGCGGCTGCGGCAGGGAACGGGCCTCGGCCATTACTTTAAAGGTGAAGTTCGCGGCGGGCTCGAGTGGCCGCGGTCCGAGGAGCAGCGCGTCGATCACGCGCAGTTCTTCGAGAAGGGCGGCGCAGTCGGCGCAGGCGGCTACGTGCGCGGCGACGAGTGCACGTTCGCGCGGCGCGAGCTCTCCGTCGACGTACGCGTCGAGACGAGCCTTAAAATACGAACAGTGCATCGTGCATTCCCAACGACGAGCGTTTCTTCGGTTGGTTCGCAGCGGCCGTATGAAGGCCGTCCGCGGCGGCACGCTGCCGTTCGCGAAGCCGTTCTGCTAGCGCCAGTTTGCCGCGATGGATCAGCGTCTTTACGTTACCGAGCGAGAGGCCCATGGTCTGTGCGATCGCTTGGTATTCCATATCATCGTAATAGCGCAGGGAGAGGACGGTGCGCGTACGCTCAGGCAAGTCGGCAAGCGCTGCGCGTACGTCGCTTTCGGCTTCGGCGCGTAAGATGCCGAGCGACGGGTCGGCGTCGGGTGAGGTGTCGGGCAGTGCGTTCTCGAGCGTGCGGTCCTCGCCCAACTCCTGGGTGGACGGGCGGCGCTGTGATTTCGCAAGGTATGTACGCACAACGTTGCGCGCGATATGGTACAGCCACGTCGAAAATTTGCCGAGACTCGGATTGAACGTGCCGAGGTGCGCGTAAGCGCGCAAGAACGTCTCCTGAGATAGATCCGCGACGTCCGCCGGACCGCGCACGCTCGCACTGATGAAGTTCGTGATGCCTTTTTTGTAACGGTCAACGAGGACGGCAAAGCGCTCGCGATTGCCGCCAAGTACGAGCCGGACCAACGTCTCGTCGTCCTGCTCTACGATCGTCACCCTCCTTGCCTCTCTTCTTGCTACTGCTTTACTCCGGCCCGATACCGAGGTTTCACCCCGCTAGCGTTGACCGAGAGTTTTAAACGTCTCGGGATCGCAACGCGATCACGAGACTCGCCTGCACGCAGCTTGTCTGCGTGCAGGCGAACAAGGCTTTCAACTCTCCTTCGCGCCATAGCAAAGCGGAGGCGCTAAGGGTCGTAGGCCGCCGATTCAACGTTGACGTAGCCATGGCGTGCGTGTGGGCCCGGCCCGTTGACCGTGACGGTCAACTGATGCCGGCCTTGCGGCAGCGTTCCGCTTGCGAACACGAGCATGTGCGTGCGTTTCACGGGCGCCTTGAAGCCGACGTCGGGATCGAGCACCGCGCCGTCGATCGCGACCGTTCCCGTACCGCCGCCCGGGCCGTCCACACCGTACAGGCGGATGCCGTGGCCGACGAATCGGATGATGACCCGCGCGCCCGGCAGCAAACTCCGCGCGCTCATTCCATCGTACCGGCCGTCGTTCATACCGCTGACGACCTGCCACTTTCCGCGGTATCGAAAGTCGTCGGCCGACATGGCGACCGGCGTTCGGGCCGCGGGAGTGGCGGCTGCCGTCGCCGCCGTCGTGGGAGCGGCCGTGGCGGCGACGGTCGGAACGGCCGCGGCCGCCGAGGTGGGGGCGGCCGTCGCTGCCGCAGTGGCTCGTGCGGGGGGCGCCAGAGCCGTGAACGACTGCGGCCGACGCGAAACGATGCCGTAGATGACGAGCGCAATTCCGGCAATGAGCAGCGCCCCGGCGACGGCGAGAATCGTCGGAAGTTTCGAGCGGGAACTAGTCATCAACATCGATGCGGGTGCTCCAGCGTGACGAAAACGGCGGCGCCGTACTGCCTCTCTTACCGGATATCGGATCGCTTTTCGCCCTTACATTACCCGCCGCCGCCTCGAAAATGTCCGCCGCGGCGCGGCGCGAAGAATAAAAGCGGCATGGAACTTCGCATCGATCCCGGCCGCGTGACCGACATGCGCCGGCTCGCGTGCGATATCGCCGCTCCGGTCGAGGCTTTCATCGCCGCTCACGGCACGGTGTCGGTGGAACGCGCGGCGCTGCGCCTACTCGGCGTGGACGGCGTCGGCCGGGACGATGTGCCGCTTCCCAACCTCGTCGTCGAACGGATGGGCAGTGAGCGGTTGGGATCGGGCGTGGCGCGACGCCTGGGAGCGCTCGTCGCGGAGACCGGCCGTACTCCGGACGACGTTGCGAGCGCCGTCGGAGACGGCAGCCTCGATGTTGCGCTCGCCGACGGCGTTCCGGAAACCGCTGCCCGCGGAGCACTCGAGAAATACGTCGTGTGGGCGCTCGGCCGTATCGACGATCGCCGCGACGAACGTGCGGCACTCCTCGCGCGGCTGCCGCAATCGCGCTCACCGCTGCTGTACGTGATCGTCGCAAGCGGTAATATCTACGAGGATCGCACGGCCGCCGTCGCGGCCGCCGAAGCCGGCGCGCAAATCATCGCGGTGATTCGTTCGACCGGCCAATCGCTGCTCGATTTCGTGCCGTACGGAGCGACGACCGAGGGTTTCGGCGGCACATACGCGACGCAGGAGAACTTCCGCATCATGCGCGAGGCGCTCGACGCGGTTTCCGAGCGGCTCGGCCGGTACGTGATGTTGACGAATTATGCGAGCGGCTTGTGCATGCCGGAGATCGCGACGATGGCTGCGCTCGAACGGCTCGACATGCTGCTCAACGATTCGATGTACGGCATTCTGTTTCGCGACATCAACATGCAGCGCACGTTCGTCGACCAGCATTTCTCCCGGATGCTCAACGCTCGCTCGGGCATCATCATCAACACGGGCGAGGACAACTACCTGACGACCGCCGACGCGGTCGAACAAGCCTCGGCCGTGCTGGCATCGCAATTCATCAACGAAGCATTCGCGCACGGTGCGGGCATGCCCGACGTACAGATCGGCCTCGGCGACGCCTACGAGATCGATCCGTCGCTCGAGGACGGGTTCTTATTCGCGATCGCTCAGGCGCAGCTCGCGCGCCAGTGTTTCCCCGCTGCGCCCCTCAAGTATATGCCGCCGACTAAGCACATGACGGGCGACGTCTTCAAGGGCCACTTGATCGACGCGATGTTTAACCTGACGTCGGTCATGACCAATCAAACGATTCATCTCTGCGGCATGATGACCGAAGCGATTCACACGCCGTTCCTGGGTGACCGCGCGTTGTCGCTCGACAACGCGCGTTATGTGATGTCGACTGCACGCCACCTCGGCGACGAGATCGCTTTCAAAGAGGACGGCATCGTCGAACGGCGTGCCAACGCCGTGCTGCGCGATGCGCACGCTTTGCTCGAAGGCGTCGCCGAGCGCGGCTTGATGGCGTCGATCGAAGCTAAGACCTTCGCCGACGTCTCGCGCACCGCCGAAGGCGGCCGCGGCTTCGACGGCGTCTTCGAACGCGCGCCGGACTACTGGAACCCCTTTGAAGAGGCGCTACGTCCGTTAACGCCATCGCTGACGTAGTCGAGTTGTGACCTGAAGCGAACACCGCGCCGCTGCACGATCGTGCGAAAGAGTGACCGGAGATGAGCACCTACGTCAAACCCTACGGCGACACGCAAGACGATGGCAAGGTGCAGCTTTCGTTCACGTTGCCGCTCGAGTGGAGTGAGGCGGCGGATGAAGCGGCGCGGCAGCTCGTCGCTAAGATGGGATTCTCCGACGTAGCGGTGGCGGAAGGCCGGCGGATCGCGCACGGATTTTCTTTCTTCGTCGTGTATGCGAGCACACCGGTAGCCGTTGACGCCGACGCCATCGTCGCGCCGTCGGCGAAGGCGCACGCCATGTCGCTCGACGAGATCGATGCGTTCGTGCGCGAGCGCGTCGGGCGCAAGATTCGCATCGCGGGCGCCTGCATCGGGACCGACGCGCACACGGTCGGTATCGACGCGATCCTCAACATGAAAGGCTACAAGGGCGACTACGGCCTCGAGCGTTATAAGGAGTTCGTGACGTTCAATCTCGGGAGCCAGATATCGGTTGAAGCGCTTGCGGCGTTCGCGAAGCAAAACAGCATCGATGCGCTGCTCGCCTCGCAGGTCGTCACGCAGAAGGGCAGCGACATTACAAACTTCACCGCGCTCGCCGAACTGCTCGAAGCCGAGAACATTCGCGACGATGTGATCCTCATTGCCGGCGGCCCGCGGATGACGAACCTGCTCGCGACCGAACTCGGCTACGATGCCGGCTTCGGACGCGGTACGGTGCCGAGCGACGTCGCCGCCTTCGTCGCGATGCGAATGTCGGAGCGCGCGAACCGCGTGTGAGCGGGCTCGATTCGGTGGACTCCCGCTGCGGTGCGGGCACTGGACGAATGGTGGTCGCCGCGGGTCGTCGGCCGTGCGAACGGCCAACAGGGCACTCGTCGACCGTTGACCGGTTGCCGAAGTGAGCGCGGCGCTCGCGCGGATCGCTGTGCTCGCGACATGCTTCGTCGCTGAGACCCTCGGCATCGCATCTGCGCAGCCGGCCGCGATGGTGACGCCGACAATCGGCGGCGACCCGCGGACCCCCGCCGACATCACGAGATTGTCGGGAGATATCGACGCGCAACTCGTCGGCGCGCCGGCGCTTCACGGAGCACATGTCGGCGTGCTTGCGCTCGACACGCGGAGCGGCAAGGTCCTTTACGCGCGCAACGCCGACGACGAATTCCAACCCGCCAGTACGTTGAAGCTCCTCGTCGGCAGCGCCGCACTTGAAAGACTCGGGCCCGCGTTTCGTTTTCGGACGGAACTCGATCTGACCGAATCGGAGCGCGCGACGGCGCCCCGGCCGTTCGATGCCGTGGTGCTTCATGCCGGAGGCGACCCGTTTTTGAGCGACCGCGACTTGCGCGATGCGGCACAACGTGTCTTCGCGCAAAATATCGCGCCCCTGCGCGGCGTTTACATCGACGATTCGCTTTTCGATACGTCCCCATATCCAGCGGGTTGGGTTTGGGACGATTTCGCGCAGGCTTACGCGGCGCCGATTTCCGCAATCGCGCTCGAAGAGAACGTCGTTCATCTCACTGTTTCGCCGGGGCCTGCGGCGGGGTGGCGGGCGCGGGTTGCGGCAGGTCTCGGCGCCTCCGTCGGCACGGCGATCGAAGGCTGCGTTGCCGCGCTCACAAATTTCATTGCCGTCGGACCGCGCGCTTTGACGGGACCACGCGATAGTGAATCGACGATCGACGTTGCCGTCGCTCCCGGCGGTTGTCTTGAGGTGGTAGGAACGATCCCCGCCGGCGCACCACCCGAGTCGGTCGACGCCGCGGTCTACGACCCTATCGCCTATGCGCAGCGAGCGCTCGTCGACGCCTTGCGAGCCGGCGGTATCGAGGTGCAGCTTCCCTCCATAATCGGCTTCCCGAGCGTCGGCATCAGACGTACGGCGCTCGAAGGGGTTGCGCAGAAGCCGCTCTGGACGCACGAGTCCGCGTCGCTGTCGGCGTTTCTGGGCCCCCGGTTTTGGATTCCGAGCGACAGCTTCGTCGGCGAAATGCTGTTGCGTCAGGTCGGTTTTGCGGCAGCCGGAAAGCCGGGAACGACGGATAAAGGCATCGTTTACGAGCGATCCTGGCTCCAGTCGATCGGCGTCGATCCGGCGACGACGACGCTTGCCGACGGGAGCGGCCTCTCGCAGTACGACCGCATAACGCCGCGCGATCTCGTCGCGATCTTGCAGCACGATTGGAACGGCCCGAACCGGCAACTCGTATTCGATTCGCTGCCCGTCGGAGGCGCGCGTGGCACGATCGAAGGAATCGCCGGCACGCCCGTCGCGGGCCGCGTGTTCGCAAAGACGGGCAGCATGTCGCACGTGCGCGGGCTCGCCGGCTATCTCGCAACGCAGCGGCACGGTGCGGTGACGTTCGCGTTCAACGTCGACGATTGGAACGGCGACTACGCGTCCCTGGCAGCCTTGCGCGCCCGCGTTCTCTCACGCATTGTGAGCGATTGACGGGAATTACGAGCGATGAGCAGATACTTTACTCAACAGCCAACGATGAGATAGTGAAAGTCGAGAAGGAGGCGCAATGCGAGCTCGTCACGCCGTGGATATTCGGAAGAAGCCGGCACGCCGCAGTCGCTTGGGACCTTGGGCGGGAGCGGCCGAGCGTCGCTTTGTACTGAAGGCGCACGCAGAGCGTGCCTTTGAGACCCGACCGAAACTCCAACGGCTCGTAAAGGCTCTGGGCGTCAATGCAACGGCGAACCTGCTGGGATCCGATCGCGGGCAGCTCAGCCGTTGCGCTCAAGGAACCGAGGGTATCGGCGCAGAGCTGACGCGGCGAATCATCGATGCCGAGTACGTGCTCGACCGTGCGCTCAAGGTCATGTGGCCCGATGAGGTTGGGCCGTGGCTTACGGCCCCTGAACCGTTGCTTGGCGGCAGCATCCCGCTCAACGTGCTCGTGCTTGTGGGACCGGCAGAAGTCGTGAAGGCCCTCGACGCGCGAGCGGCGGGAGCCTATGCGTGAGCGCGTCTACCGGGTCTTTGCATACGATGCGAGAGCCGCCCCGACCGAACCGGGCGGTGTTCTGTATATCCCGCGACAGGGCAACGGACGCGTCGACAACCCGCAAGCGTATCAAGCACGCTATGCCAGCGATTCGCCGGCCGGAGCCTGCGCCGAGGTTTTCAATTACGGCACCTATCGCGAAATATGGTCTGCAGCCATGTTGCGAGGTGTTCCCGGCTTGCCGAACAGCCGTCGCGCGCTCGCGTGGTATGATCTGCGTGAGGATGCGCGTCCGGTCTGTGATCTCGACGATCCACGAGAACTCGCGGCTCAGCGGCTGCGGCCGTCGCGCGTCATCACCCGCGACTACCACGTCTCTCAAGCGTGGGCGCTGTGCTTGTTCGAGGCAGAGCAATGGAGCGGTGTGCGTTGGTGGTCGTACCACAATGCGCGTTGGTCGAGCATGGCACTGTGGGATGGGGCAATCATAGCGGCCCATGGCATCGAAGAATTGACACTCGAACATCCAGCTTTGCAAGAGGCTGCCGAAGTTCTCCGGATCCGGTTCAAGAGTTCGCGGCGCCCGTAAAAAAGTGCGTGCCCGCAGGTCTGAACTGCATCCCGAAGCGCGAACAATGTGAATGAGAGAGTAGACCCGGTGCGGAATTGCGCCGCGCTCGCCATCACCGCGTACTTTTTGCTCGCGTATGCCTTTACGTGGGCGTGCCACCTGGCGATACCGGCATTCCATCTGCGCTTCGCGCTTCAGACGCCGTCAGCGTCGCTGGCGCTGTATCTGCTTGGACTCGGCGGACCGCTCTTTGCCGCAGTCGTACTGACATGCGAGAAGGCCGTGCGGGCGTGGGCGCATTGTTCGTACAAGCGACGCGCTGGAGAGGTTTTCACCGATCCTGTACGCCGCTGCGCTCGTAACCGTCGGCGCGCTCTACGCCGTGACCGACGAGATATTCGTCCGTCGCGGAGGTCGCATAGCGGGACCTTGGATCGATGCTTCAGGCGTGATCCCGCTGTTCGCGGCGCAAATCTGGGTCGTCGTCGGCGAAGAATTCGGGTTGCGAGGGTTCGCGCTCCCGCGTCTCCAGCGGCTGATCGGCTCGCTCCCTGCGGCGCTCGTCATCGGCGTGCTGTGGGCGGCCTGGCATCTCCCGATGTTTTTCGTACCCGGCGCTCCTCAACATGGCCAATCGTTCTGGGAGTTTTGCTATGTGATCACGGCATGGTCAATCATCATGACGGCGCTCTACAATATCGCAGGCGCCAGTCTGATTCCGACGATGCTCTTCCACGCGGCTTCAAACGGCTGGGGCTTTGTGTTCAATCTCCCCGCTGCAACGCGTCCGATCGAACTCGCGCTTTACCTTCCCGTCGTTGCAGTTGCCGTCGTGGCGCTACGCACGCGAGGGCGCGGGCGGAACGCGAGTTCCCGACGCGGCACGCGTGGAGCGTCAAGGATCGAACAGTTCGCGAAGGCCCCGAAGGCAATGTTCGAGGGCGGTCGAGTCGAGGGCGGTCATGCGGCGGACGAGCCGTAGCTTGTCGATCGTGCGAATTTGATCGAGGACGATACGACCGGATTTTTTCGGTAAGGTCGTCTCGATGCGGTACGGTGCGGGACTGCTGCCACTCGTGATCGGTGCGACGATGATTGTGTCTAGATAGTCGTGGATTTCCGGCGGTGAAACGATAACGGCGGGTCGGGTTTTGCGTATCTCTCGCCCGATTGTCGGATCCAGATTGACGAGCCAAATCTCACCGCGGACGACCGAACGAGGCCGCGTGCTCCTCATGTCCAGTCGCTGTCGTCGAAGCTGTTCGCCGGCGCGAGATAGTCGCGTTCTTCCGACGTGTACGTCGCCGTGCCGGATTGCCGCCCGGCCGCGATCGCCTGTGATGCTTCCGCCCAGCCTTCTCGCGTTTTCCGAGCCGGCTTTGTGATAACCAGGGCATCGCCCTCGATACGCATATCGACGGGACCGTCGAAACCGAGCTCCGACAGCAACGGCTTTGGGATGACAATGCCCGTCGAGTTTCCAACCTTGCGCAATACGGTTCGCATCGTAGCAACTATGTTATAACGGATGCGCCGCCGGCGCAAGAGTCACGGAAGGTCGCCATTGCCAACGAAAACCGCCCTGATTACCGGGATTACCGGACAAGACGGCTCGTATCTCGCAGAGCTACTCTTGGAGCGCGGCTATCGCGTCGTCGGCATGACGCGGCGCACGAGCACCGAAGTGCATGAACGCATCGAACATCTCGTCGAGCGGGTCGAGATCGTTTCGGGCGATCTGCTCGACCAGGGCTCGATGGCGATCCTGATTGCCGGCATACGTCCGGACGAAGTGTATAATCTCGCGGCTCAGTCGTTCGTGCCGACATCGTGGAATCAGCCGGTACTGACCGGAGAGTTTACGGCCCTGGGTGTCACGCGCCTGTTGGAAGCGATCCGTTCCGTCGATCCCAAGATTCGCTTCTATCAGGCATCGAGCTCCGAGATGTTTGGCAAGGTGCAAGAGACACCGCAGAGCGAGCGCACGTCGTTCTACCCGCGCAGTCCGTACGGCGTCGCCAAGGTGTACGGGCATTGGATCACCGTCAACTATCGCGAGTCGTACGGCATGTTTGCGGTTAGCGGAATCCTGTTTAACCACGAGTCGGCTCGTCGCGGCAAGGAGTTCGTCACGCGCAAGATCAGCGACGGCGCCGCGCGCATCAAACTCGGCATGCAAGAGAAACTGCGCCTCGGTAATCTCGATGCGCGGCGCGATTGGGGGTTCGCGGGGGACTATGTGCGCGCGATGTGGTTGATGTTACAACAGGAGCAGCCCGACGATTACGTCGTTGCGACCGGACGTACCCATAGCGTGCGAGAGTTTTGCCGGCTGGCGTTTGCAGCCGTGCATCTCGACTACGAACGCTACGTCGTCGAAGACGCGCGCTTCATGCGGCCGGCCGAAGTCGATCTACTGATCGGCGATCCGTCGAAAGCGAAGCGCGCGCTCGGTTGGGAGCCGGAAGTGACGTTCGAGGCGCTGGTCGAGCAGATGGTGGCCGCCGATCTCGCGCGGCTGCGCCCGCTCGCGCGCGTCTGAGCGCGGCGGATACGCGATGCGCGCGCTCGTCACGGGTGGAAACGGTTTCGTCGGGCGGCATCTTACACGGGAGCTGCGGGCCCGCGGTTATGAAACGTTCGCTGCGGGCCATTCGCGCGACGGCGCCGACGTCGATGCACCGTTCGATCTCGCCGACGCTGGCAATGTGCGCGGCGTGGTCGAGTCGGCGCGCGCCGATGTCATCTTCCATCTGGCTGCACAAGCCTTCGTGCCTACCGCAACCGCACAGCCACTCGATACCTACGATACGAACATCATGGGAACGGGGCGGCTTGTCGATGCGCTGCTAAGCCTGCCCGATGCGCGGCGGCCCAAACTATTCTTCGTCAGCTCCGCTGAAGTGTACGGCTCGCACGAGCAAAGCGAAATGCCGCTGACCGAGCAGTCCGCGTTGCGGCCGGGGACACCGTACGCGGCAAGCAAGGTGGCGGGCGAAGCGATCGTACTTGCGTCGGGCCGCACGTACGGCCTGCGCGTCATCGTGACGCGCGCCTTCAATCACATCGGCCCCGGGCAGAGCGATCGGTTCGTCGTCGCGCGCTTCGCGAAGCGGCTTGCGGAGATAGCGACTGGAGGCGACCCCAAGTTTCCGGTCGGAAACCTCGAGTCACAGCGCGATTTCCTTGACGTCCGCGACGTTGTCCGCGCCTACGTCGATCTCGCCGAACGAGCCCAAGATGGTGAGGTCTACAATGTCTGCAGCGGCAAGCCGACGAAGATCGCCGACGTCCTGCGCACGCTCGTAACGGTCGCACGTGTCGGCCTTGAAATCCGCGAGGACCCTGCCTTGATGAGGGCCTCCGACACCCCGGTGCTCTACGGCGACAATGCGAAGCTCGTCGCGGCGACCGGCTGGAAGCCCGGGTACACGCTCCCGCAATCGCTGCGCGATGTTTATGAAGCGGCGCGCGAGAAAAGCGCGCACGCGTGAAGGTCGCGCACGCGTGAGGGTCTCGGCCGAGCGAGCGGAAAGCAGCACATTCGTGGATGTCGGGCTTGAGCGCTCGAAAGCCGCGCACGCGTGAACGTTGCCTACGTCGAGATGATCGGAGGCGTGAGCGGCAACATGTTGCTCGGTGCCTTCATCGACGCCGGAGCCGATGCCGAGCGCATCGAGGCGGCGCTGCGCACGATCCCCGTCACGGGATGGACGCTCGAACGGAAGCGGGTCTTCAAGTGCGGGATCGCAGCCGAGCATGCAGAGTTTCGCATACCGGGGGAAGACCACGATGCGCACGCGTCCGCGCACGAACATCGCGCGGCCATCATACGGCGTCTCGATGAGGTGCTCGACATCATAGAGCGCAGCGGCCTCGGCGTCGAGCAAAAGAGGCGCGCGCGCGATATATACGTGCGTTTGGCGGAAGCCGAGGCGAAGGTACACGGCACGACGGTCGACCGCGCTCACTTTCACGAGGTCGGCTCGACCGATGCCATCCTCGACGTCGCGAGCACCTGCATCGCGCTCGACCTTCTTGAGATCGATCGGCTCGCGTGTTCGGCGTTTCCGCTCGGACGCGGCACGATCGCTATGGCGCATGGCCGGTACCCGAACCCGCCGCCTGCGACGGCGGAACTCTTACGCGGCGCACCGACGTACGACGGCGGCATCGACGGCGAGATGGTGACGACGACAGCGGCCGCCATCCTAACGACGCTGGTTCCCGGCGCGGGCGTACGCCCCGCGATGCGCGCCGAGCGAATCGGTTACGGTGCGGGGCGCTCCGACTTCCCGATCCCGAATGTCACGCGCATTGTGATCGGAGCACTTGCGGTCGACGTCGGTAACAGCACGCTCGCCGACGCCGACGTCATGAACGGCGCGCTCACTGACGCCAAGGTAACGAACGATGTTTTCGCCGCGACCGGCGTGACGAACGACGAGGTGTGCGTGCTGGAAGCGAACATCGACGACATGTCGCCGCAGCGTTTCGACCTCGCGCTGGAGCGCACGCTCGCAGCGGGAGCGTTCGATGTCTGGCTCGCTCCGATAACGATGAAGAAATCGCGCCCGGCGATTCTGTTCGGCGCCGTCGCGCCGCCGGACGCCGAGGCGCGAGTCGCTCGCGCGATGCTCACTGAAACAACGACGCTCGGCCTCCGAACGAGGCGGGAGCGCCGCTACGTCGTAGCACGCGTAACCACGGCGGTCGAGACGCCCTTCGGAGAAGTTCGTATAAAGGAAGCGAGCATCGACGGAGAGAGCCGGCGCACGTTCGAATACGACGACGTAGCGCGGATGGCGCGGGAACGGAATCTTTCGTTCGCCGCGGTTGCGCAGATGCTCGAAGAGTTGTTGCGGTCATGAGCGCAGACCACAATCCGACATGGCGCGACGGCGTCTTCAAGCGACGCGGCACCTTGCTCGCGCTGCCGGCCGTGGCGCTCATCGTGTTCGGTCGCCCCTCGGTGCGGTCGGTGGCGCTCGGTCTCCCGCTTGCGCTCATAGGAGAGGCGGTCCGCTGCTGGGCAGTCGGTTACTCGGGCGTTACGACGCGCGCCGACCACGTCACGGCGCCCCAACTCGTCACGGCCGGCCCGTACGCGTACGTCCGCAATCCGTTGTATCTCGGCAATTTCATTACGGCGCTGGGCTTTGCGCTCGCCTTCACGGGCGCCGTTGCGTTCCCGCGCCGCGCAATCTTGACGTCCGGAGGTCTGGGCGTGATGCTGGCCGTTTACGCTGCCATCGTACCGCTCGAGGAGGCGTATCTGCGGCAAACGTTCGGCACGGCGTTCGAAACCTACGTGACTCGCGTGCCTCGCCTCGTGCCACGGTTGTCCGCCGCCGAGCCGGCGTCAGGAAGGTACGATGCCCGAGTGATCGCCCGCGCCGAGACGCGCACGTTTGTCACCTTCGGCGCGATGCTTGCCGGGTTAGCGGTGAAGGCCGCTCGCGGCGCAAGCCGATGAGGGGCAACTGCGCCGATAAGCGCTATTTTTTTGGTCTGGGAGAAGCTGACGAGGGCGACCCGGTAGACGGTGATACCTCGGCGAGCTTGTTTGCGACGTCCACGCGAAGCGCGTTCACCATGTCGCCGTAACGCAACTTCTCACTGCTGCCGAGCGCGTTGCGTTGCACTACATATGTTGTGTGCGGGGGTCCTTGTCCCCCCTGCCCGACGTTGGCATCGTTCTGCGCCTGTTGCCCGGTTGAAGCAGTATTGTGTGGATCGCTCTCAGCGCCCGTCTCTACTTTCACGAACGCCGTGGTGCGGTCGGGGGTGGAACCGCCAAGTTGTGCGGCTAGGTCATCGGCGGCCTGATATAATTTGCTCGCCGTGGCTCGATTCGTTTTGGTCGCCGCCAGGTAGAACGCGGCGGCCGCAGCTATCCCGAGGTATCGCTCGCGATCCTGATCCGGCTGCACATTAGGGAGCTGATAGCACTTGATGAAGTTGCGAGCCGCTGCCACCGCGTCGGCAGCACTGATATCGTCGGTTCCCTTCGCTGCGCGATCCGCAAACGCCCGTGCCTCGGGGCAGCGGTCATCAATGTAGCGCCGATCGGATAGGCTAAAGACATCGTGGGGCGAAAAAGCGGCCGCGGCGCTCGGAAGCTGTCCGACGACTGCGACGAGCGCCATGGCTAACGGCATCCCGAGTACAGAAGGTCGTTTTATCATTTGCGTCAGTTCTCGCATGGCGTGAGTCTTTCCGGCTGGATGGCGATATCATAACGGCGATGAGCAGCGACGGACTTCCCCCGGCAGGTCGGTACGATGGGCGCTCGGGTTCACCATTGGGCTGGCTTTGCTCGAATTCGGCGGCGGCATCGCGGCGCACAGCCTGCGCTTATGGCCGACGCCGCGCACGTCTGCATGGACGCGGTCGCGCTCGGCATCGCAGTCGTGGCAGCGGCCCAGGCGAGCCGGGCACCGACCTCCCGCCAAAGCTACGGCTTCGCCCGCTTCGAAATCATCGCCGCGCTGATCAACGGGATGCTTTTATTCGGGACCACCGCCGTGATCATCGTTGAGGCCGTGCGGCGCCTTGCGGTGCACCAACTTGCCCCCCAGGGAAGCATCATGTTCGTGGTCGCCGCCGTGGGGTTTCTGATCAACGTCGGCATCGGATCCATGCTTCTGCGATCCGCCGGCAAGGACCTGAACGTTCGCGCCGCCATTTTCCACGTCGGCAGCGATGCGGTAGGCGCCTAGTCGGTGGCGATCGGAGGACTTGTGGTTCTAGCGACGGGTGCGCACTGGATCGATCCCGTTCTCTCGTTTTTTGTGTCGGCGATCATTCTCGTGGGCATCGTCCCCTTGGTTCGTGAGGCCGTTGACGTGCTGCTCGAAAGCGCGCCGTCTCACGCCACGATCCCCGCCGTCCGCGAACGGATGTTGGCGCTAGCTGGCGTGGAAGGCGTCCATGACCTTCACGTCTGGACGATCGGCAGCGGCGAGCATGTTCTGTCGGCACACGTCCTTCTCGGCGATGCCCGAATCAGCGAGGCGAGTGCGATCCTGAGGCAGATAGAAACCGCGTTCGCGCGGTGTTTGCTATTCGTCACGTCACGGTACAGTTCGAGTGCGAAAGTTGCGCTCCGGCGGAAGCAATCATTTGCACGCAACGCTCGGAAGGCCAGCAGTGAAGTTCCGATCCATGCTGGTTCTCTAAATTAAGAGGATTTAAGGTCCTCGCCTCGATAAGCCTGAGGGGATTCCTCCGGGAGATGGCTGGACTCTTCGAGCAGAAGCCGCTTCCGTGAATCTATCACTAAGCACGCTTTTCGAGGTATCGATGATGCACTCTCGATCCTTACTTTCGGGCCTCCTCAGAGGCCGAAGCTTTTTGGCGTTGGCCCTCGCTTTGATCTTCGTCGCAGTCTCGGCGTTTCCGTCGTTCGCGGCGGGCGGTCAAAAGGGAAACGTCAACGGTCAGATCGTCGACGCCACAACCGGCGCGCCGATTGCCAACGCGCGAATCAGCCTTGCAGCGCCGTCCGGGCGCCAAGAGGCGACTACCGACGCGCAAGGCCGCTTTTCGCTGCTCGGCATCGTCGTCGACACATACACGCTCTCCGTGGAGGCGCAGGGTTACACGCCGTTTTCACAGAGCGGCCTAACGGTCATCGGCGACCAAAATCTGCAAGTCGGCCAGCTCAAAATCTCCAAACAGTTGAGAACGATTGCCCGAACCACGACCCGTTCGATTGCGTCGGCATTCCAGCCGAATCAAACCGTTGATTCGGTGACCGTCAACTCCGGTCGCATCACGCAGACGACTGGAAAAGCCGAGTCGACCAATGAAAATGCGCTGCTCCTGTCAGTTCCGGGCGCAACGCTCGACTCAGGCAATAACATCACGATCCGCGGCAGCCTCGAGAACGAAGTCGGATACCAGCTCGACGGTATCCCGTACACGGAGCCGTTCTTCTCGACCAACGGCAGCAGTAACCGCTTTAGCGGACTTTCGCAGGTTCAGGTCGTCGAAGGTGCTGGCGATGCGACGCAGGGTAATGTCGGCGGCGGCGTCGTCAACCTGATTCCAAAGCGTGGCACCTTTCCACCCTTTGGCGTTCTCGACGCCGAGATCGGTACGCCTGGGCAATATAGCCAAGGCGCTCTCGAGTACGGAATCGCCTCGCAAAGCGGCAACGTTTCGAACTACATCTCGTACCTGCAAAACAACACCCGTTTGCTGTATGGGCTGGCTTCCACCGGCGCAGCACCGTACGGGAACTTTTATGCCAATTCGCGCGACGTCAACACGGACCTCATCGACAACTTCGTGTTGAAGTTTGGTAAGAATCTGAACCAGTCGTTGCAGGTGCTCTATCAGAACCGTGACTTGCGAGCGTACGGTCCCTACGGCGGCGTCGGCTTTGGCGGTCCTAATCCGGCGGCGTACTTCCAAACCGATCCATACGCCTATGGACCGCTCGGTTTGGCGGACGCGCTGAATGGAAGCCCTGGATTGCTCGCATCGATCCTTGCGCCCTTGCCGGGACAAGCCTCGGTCAACCAGCGTCCTACGGCGGAACAGCTGCAACTCTTCGACGAGACCCAGGCGCTCAAGTTTGAATACGACAATCAGCTCGGCCCGACAAACTTCCTCGACCTCAAGGTCTACAATTTCAACTTCGGCAAGGGTAACACCGCATACGTTGGACAGGGTGGTCAGGCGCCATTCTATCAAAACGTCGGCGGCCGCCGCGCCGGCATCATCGGCGACTTCATCCATCAGTTCACGCCGAACTACACCTTCACGTTTCGTGTAGAAGGCGAGAATCAGCATCCGATGTGGGATGGCCTCTACCCCTATCAGATCGCAGCCGACTTGGCTGTCGCCCCTGGCAATGATGCGGGTGGCAACGCCGTGGCTGCCCCGAACACTCCCGGTAGCGGGCAAGTAGCGTCTCTTGCAGACTTCTTGCAGGTGGGGCCAAACGGGCAATGTCCGGTTGCAGGCGGTTGTTACCTGTCGCAGTTCTTCCCGCGCGGCCAGGTGCCGCAGGTACCAATCTCAGGTATCAATTATCATCAGGCGATCTTCCGGACTTTCGCACTGGCGATCCGCAATCAGATCAACATCCGCGACCGGCTGCGCCTCGATCTGGGCGCGCGCTACGATGAAGCGATCTACAACTTTGGCGACAATCCGTTCAACACGAATCCGCTTGATCGCAACAATCCTACGGACGTCCCGTATGCGGCGCTCGCCAACAAGTACATCAACCCACGGACGGTCGACCCTAGGGCTGCTATATCGTACCAAATGGGGCGCAACGACTCGGTGCGCTTCGGCTACGGTCGTTCAACGACATTCCTCAACGCACAGACGTCCGGTACGCCTCAGGGTTTGTACAACGCCGAAAGCCTCATGAAGGTCCCGGCGAATGATACGGCCGCAGCACCCGCGTGCGGCAGTGGCACGAATCCCGCCGGTCTCTTCAAGTGCGCAAACTACGCACAACAGCTTTTCTGGCAACAGGACCAGAACCACGATGCGCCCGACGTCGGCGGCGCTACGGCGCAGCTCGCGAGTAACTACGATATCACGTACCAACACCAGTTCCAGAACGGTTTCGGGATGCGGTTGACGCCGTTTTACAAGCTGAGCACGGGGCTTCCGTCCTTCGCGCTGCTCAGCGAAAAAGTCGATCCGATCACCGGGGTGATTCTCTCGGAAGTCTTCACCGCCAACAACAACGGGCTCAACCGGACCTCTGGAGTCGAGTTCGGCCTAACGAGCCCTGAGAGAGCGGTCGGCTTCGACGGCTTCTTCTCGGCGACGTACCAAAACGTCCTCACGACCGCCCCTCCGCTAATCAGCGGTGAGGCTAATTTACCGATCATCGGTTCCGGCTCGCTCGCGCTCGGCGACGTCTATCGCGCCGGGTACGTCTCGCCGTTTGTTGCTCGCCTCGGCGTCGAGTACAAAACTAAGTTCGGGTTGCGAATCAATCCGATCCTCCAGTACGATCGCGGCTTTCCGTTCAACGTCGGAAACACGATCGCGTCCCGCTCGGCGATCTTCGGATCTTTCCAGAATGTCCCGCAGGTCAACGTCGGTCCGGGTCGTACGCTCATTCCGGGCTTCGGCGGGGCCACGGGCGGTGCACTGGCGACGAACTTCGTCGATCCTGCCCTACCGGGCAGTGCCTTGGCGCCGAACATCGCGGCGACGCGCGGGACACCCGAAAGCGCCTCTGCGGGCGGCGTTCTGTACCATTCTGACCTGACGGCGGATCTGACGCTTGAGTACAAGCGGGGACGCAACACGGTGGGTGTGCAGGCGACGAACCTGTTCGGGAACATCTACAATGGTGTTATCCCGCTCGTCAATCCATACTACCAGCCCGTGTCTACGGGCGTTGCCGGTCCGCAGACGAGCCAACCAAAGCAGGCGACGCCGTCCTTCAATGGAGGCATCTATCAAAACCGCGGTTTCGCAAACGTGCCTGCTGATGCAAACGCATACACGAACGCAGCGTACTTGCTGAACCCCAACCTTCCGACCCGATTAAACTTCTACTATCAGCTCGCACTGTGAGCGGCGAGCGAACGAGAGGGAGCAGAATGGTAAAGCGACTCATTAGTACGGTGGGCGGCTTGCTCGCGACCGCTGCGCTTTCGAACTGCAGCGGGAACGGTCAAAATCCTCAAAAGGTGACGACCGTTAACCCGCTGCAGGGAAAGCTCCAACTCGCCGTCGGCACGGCCAATATCTTCGGTGATGCCGGAGCGGCGGGCGGCGCCGCAGCCGGCCTCAACGTGGTTGTGACTTTCCGTCAACCGACTGGAGGCCAGGTACCCGGCGATACGGCGGCCCTCGTAAACACGCCAACGCTGACGGGGCCGTTCACCCTTCCGGCGACCGCAGGCATGCCGGACCCCTACGGTTCGACGATTGGGACCGGCCCGGGCCCGACCGAAGTCGGTAAGAATTCCATCACGGCAACTCTGCAACAGACGCCAGGTGCGACCACGATCCCACCATCGACCTTCGGCGTCTCCGGCGGTGCCACGGGATTAGGCTTCGAACCGTTCAACTATACGACGGTCGGCGCGATTGGCACGTTCGGCACTCCGACGACCTTCGTACCATATTTAGTGCCTGCCTACGATGTGAATGATCCGAATGGATACGGATTCATACCGTGGGGCGGCCCACCCGCGTTCGATCCGAACAAGGACGGAAAAGGGGAGCGTGACGGGACGGCACTCTCCACGAAGATTCTCGGAGTCTCCGAGGGACTCGACGTCTTTGCCGGCGTCACTCCGGCTTCGGGAGCTTACAATCTTATCGTCAACGTTCCGACGAACCAGAGCGGCGCCTCGGGGAACCTGTCGGCGACGGCAAATTTGGCCTCAGTCGCACTTCTTCCAAACGTGACTCCACCTGTAGGTACACCCGACGGTGCCGGCGGCGCGACGTTTGCGGTGAGCCTTCCACCAGGCGTAACGGAAGGTTACGTCCAGATCACCGACATCGGACCGCCCCAGCCGACGGCGATGGGTGCGACGCCGGTTACCAGTTGTAACGGAAGCGACGCAAAGCCGGTGTACTATACGCTCTTTGTCACCGCGAGCGGAACGGCTACTTTGCCACCCACAGACGGGCCAGGAGCGCCGGGCTCTACCACGCCGTCCATCTGCACTCCGGCGCAGAACACCGCGACAAGCGGCACCACCCCGCAACAAGGCGATCAGTTCATAACGCAAATGGTCGGCTTCGACTATCCGGCGTACCAAGCATCGTATCCGAACAGCAATGGCAATCCAGCGCCTGCCCTTACCGGTTCATCCGGACAGGCGGACATCACGATCTCCTCCCAGGCCCTTTTCGGGCAACTGGTCGGAACAGCGTCGGCGGTTCGTATGAAGCCGTCGGCTTTACGAATCCACCACCGTAGCTGACTTTCTGTGGTAAGGCAACGAGATGGGAGGGCGATATGCCCTTCCCTCTCGTTGTTTCTTACTGATGCGCCGGCGACTTATTCCGAGCAGGGCGTGAAGCCTGCGGCAGCCTGCTCTGCGGCACGGCTTTCGTCGCCGAGTTCAGGGACGCGGCGCACGGCCAGTTCCGCAGCTGCGGATCGGGCCATTTCCGTGAGCGTCGGTGGAACGCGGTCGCGTGGATCGGCGCTGTGCTCCCATGGGCCTAGTGGCGTGTAGCTCGCCGCGAGGTAGTCTTCGTCGCGCTGCTGTTGGGAGACGGCGGGGTGCACGTTGACGTACAGCATGAAACGGCTGATTGCTTCAGCCAGCACCATTTGGCGATGTAGTGCGCCGCCAAGCGCGTTCGCATAAGCGATCAATGCATCTTTTTGTTCGGCAGTCGGCGCCGACGCCGCAACGTCGCGCAGGGCTTTCGTTTCATCGACCGCTGCGCGCGCTCGCGAACGCAACGTCGTGAAGCGCTTCCAAAGTTCAGCGAGTCCGTGTTGCCGCGCGAGTTCCGTCGCGTCAAGGTCCGTCGTATTCAGCCACTGCAGGTCGTCATCAATGTCTGCGTCGCCGTGCAATGCTTCCGCCGTCGCTAAACCGCCGTGATCGTAGACCTGCTGGCAGAACGCGGTTCTAGCATGAACGCGGCCAATTAAGCGCAATGGAGAGCTTGACGGCGCCGGAGTAGCGACGGCCGTGCGTTCAGGAGGCGTCCCTACTGAGGAGGCGGCGTCCGCCACTCCGCATATTAGCCCCAGGGCGATCAGCCCGGCTGCTGTCCGAGTGAACGTCCGAAATCCCACCATCGACTGGGCCCCCGTGAAGCCGCTTTGAGTACTTTATTATTCGCGGCGCCGCTCCACTGGTTCCCCTAAGTCTACGTTCCCTTCTCGGCGCCGATGTAGCGGATCAACTTCACGAACAGCGCGGGCGTCGTCGCCAGGCTGTTCGGATCGCCATAGACGACGTAGAACTCATTGTGCGCGGCCAGGAAGTGGAATGCGAGGCTGACGTTGCCGGCGGACACGTAGTCGAACGGAGCGGAGCCGTTGATTGTGCCGAGCGGTGCCTGCGGCGTCGGGAGGTCCGGGGACTGAAACGCGTTCGGCAAATTGCGGCCGATGATGCGCCGGACGCCGATGTCGAAGGATGCGTCGCGGCTCAGTTGCCAGTCGAGGCTCGCGCGCTCAAGCCACTGCTTCGCGACTGGTTCGGCTGCGATCGGCGAGCCTCCGTATAAGTTTTCGTCGGCTTCGAGCGATAGGTTGACGCGTCGTCGCACCGGCAGTGTCGTGAAGTACGACCATCCGGTCAGGTGCCCGTGCGAGTACGGTCCGCTCGTGTACGAGATCGAAGTCGGCGTCGCAGTCTGGCCCCGATACGAAAGGTAGACACCGTTGGCGTTGAACGGCAGCAGCTCGCCGTCCGAGGTTTCGACGCCTTGCGAGTTCTCGTAGAGGTGGACCGAAACGAGGTTGCGCAGATCGACGTTGAGCTGGGCGCCGCCGTCGGTTTGCGCGGGGCGGCCGAAGTGGTCGGCGTAGCGGCCGTAGTACGAGCTGACGGAGACGTCATGCAGCGGCGCATGCGGTGCGAAGTTGACCGTATGGTTATAAAAAGCGAAGTAGCCCGCAATGTCGCTTTGGCTGACGTAGCCGTCGTACGGTGAAAACTGCGGGCCGATCTTTTGAAACGACAGAAGGGCCGTCGTCAGGCGGCTCGCATAGCCCCCGCCGTACTCGAAATAGTTCGCCAAGCCCGGTACGCTGACGCTCGTGCCACGGTCGATGCCGCCGCTGAAATACGCGAAAGTATGTGTGCGCTGGTTTGAGACGCCCGTATAGAGCGTCGTCGTGTCGTCGCGCGTGCCGGGAAAGTCGACCGCGACGCGCTGCAGCGACGCGCTGTACGTCAACTTGGGACTGTTGTATGAGTACGTCCCCACTTCGGCGCTGTCGTTGCGCCCGGTCCCGACGGCATCGAATGCGGCAAAACTCGTGCGCCCTTGCGTGCCTTCATACGCGTAACCGTCGCGGAACGTCGGAATCGCCGTGTATAGAGCGTCGTCGGGCAATTGTTGCAACTGAATGAGTTGTTGAAGTTTGACCCGACTTGCGTAAAGAACGGCCGCACTTCGCTGTAGCGCCGCGCGAACGCCGTCGGCGAGATCGTCTGCTGATCGACCTCGACGTTGGAATAGTCAGGATGCAGTGCGGCGACGATCGAGGAAGTGAGCGTAACGGGCAGCGAGAGATCGGCGCCCACGCGCGAGGTGCTGCCTCCGTACGCCGGCGTCGTCAGTTCGCCGAGCCCGTAGATTTGCACGCGCGGCTTTGGTCGCGTAGCTCTGGCATTGCCGCGCGCATTGATTCCGGTCAGCGTCCCGGCGTATGCGGGATCGCCGGGAGAACGCTGACCCTCCACATGTTCCCAGACTTGCGTGCTGTTCGTCGCAATCGTCGTCCGCTCGAACTGCGCGTTCCAGGTGGTCGATCCGCCACTACGGATCACGTTGAACGGGATGTGCATGGTGACGACGTATCCCGAAGGAATCCGCCGCGCCGCCGCGTTCCATTGCGGCGCGTACGCGCTGTTCTCACTCGACGTCTGGTATCGCGCGCCGAGAGCGTTTGCGGTGAAGGTGTATTGAAAGCCGCGCGTCCCTTGCGGCTCGACGACGAAGGTGACGTTATCGTCGCTGAAAACGCTGCCGCCGTTGGTCGTTTGCGAAGCGGTCAGCGCTTCACGCTGGGTGACGTCAAAGGCGACATCGAGACCGCCCGGGTCCTGCGCGATGTAAGCTGTCGTCGGTTCGCCCGGACGCTGGTACGTAAAGTCGAACGGCACGGAAACGCGCGCCGCTTTCGCCCATGAGTCGTCGAGCGTTCCTGCGAGAGACGGCGCTTTCTCGAGCACCGGAACGGCGATCGTAAATGATTCGGCGGCTGCAGCGGCCGGCTGCGCGTCGAACAACGTGAAAGCGATTATTAATATCGTAGATGCGACTAAGCAAGACCGGAACATTGAGAACAACGTCGACGGACTCGCTTGTCCGCTAGTTAACTTCGAACAGCGTGGAAAAGTCCGGAAAACCCGTAGGTGCGTCGCCCCAGCTTGCCGTCGTTCTCTCGAACGGGTCGATCAGCACGACGTAGTGCACGCCCGCTTCGAACCAACGCTCGCATTTGGCGTACTCGATCGCGACGGCGCTCGCGGAGCGCTGCGATTCGGAAAGCAACTCGGCGACGATGTCGGGCACGAGCGGGGCGATTCCCCTACGGTCTTTAGCACTCATGGCTTCAACGCGGCTATGCTGCACGAGTCCGACGTTCGGCCCGGGAGCGTCGCCGTCGGGCAACCGGTAGTTGGCACTCGGGCTCGTAGCGACGTACCCGTGCGCCCGTGCCCAGGTATGAAGAAGAAAGCATCAGATCTGCCTTGCGTACGCCGCTGGCGAATCCTATTGGTGGACTCACGATGAGCTTGCCGCCGATTCGCTCGACCTCCATATCGATGCGCTCTCCGAAAAGCATGAGTGCATCGTCGCTTGTGAGAGCATCGTACGCGAGCATCCGCAGGTCGCGCTCACTCGCGCTGCCTCGGTCTTCGCTTGCATGCCCCGTCCTTTCTGGATGGCTTCTTACACGTCAGGCCTCCGCTCGGCCATCGCTGCCTCAGCGAGCGGCCAAACCGGGCGTAAGACGCCCTCCGGCCATGGTCCGGCCGAGGGCGCCTATTCGTCCTCCCAGAAGCATTCGATACCGCACCGACCGACACTTCGAAGGGAAGCCCGTGAACTCCAAGACCGTCGTCCTGTCCACCGCCCGTACGCCGTTCGGAAAACTCGGCGGAGCCCTCGTCTCCCTTTCGGCGACGACGCTCGGCGGAGAAGCGGTCCGTGCCGCCGTCGAGCGGGCGAATATCGATCCCGCCGAGATCGAACACGTCATCATCGGCAACGTGATTCAGGGCGGCAACGGGCAGGCGCCGGCGCGACAGGCCATGTTTAAGGCGGGCCTCGCCAAGACGACGACGTTCGAAACGATGAACAAAGTCTGCGCGTCGGGACTCGTCGCGATTGCCCAAGCGGCCCGGCTCATCAACGATGATTCGAAGCAAGTCGTGGTCGCCGGCGGCATGGAATCGATGTCGAACGCGCCGTACGCGCTGCCGAACGCGCGCTTCGGCTATCGGTTCGGCGACGGCGTGTTCGTCGATCTGATGAACTACGATGCGCTGCTCGATCCGTTCTCCGGATGGACGATGGCCCAGGCGCAGACGCGCGTGAACGCCGACCTCGGCATCACGCGCGAAGTACAGGACGAATTCGCCTACCTTTCGCACGAGCGAGCGGCGAAGGCAACGGCCGACGGTCGTCTCGGCGAGGAGATCGTCGCGCTGAAGATTGCAACCAAAGCGAAAGGAAAGCTGGTCGCCGATGCCTTGCCGGTTGCCGCACGCGCACGCGTGCCGGTGCACGCGGGTGGAAACGGCGCGGCGAACAAGCTCTTTCACGCGCCGCCGGAAAACATGCAGGCGCAAGTCGCGCGGTACAGTTCCTACGTAACGGGCGACGTGCCGCACACGGTCGTCGACAAGGACGAACCGATTCGCTCCGACGCGTCGCTCGCCGCGATGGCGAAGCTGCCGCCGCTCGACAAGGACGGCACGGTGACCGCCGGCAACGCGCCGGGCGTCAACGACGGCGCCGCAGCACTCGTGGTCGCAAGTGAAGACTACGCGCGCAGCCACGGTTATGGAGCGCTCGCGTCGATCGTCGATCATGCCGACGCTTCGTGGGATCCCGCCTATCTCGCGCTGACGCCCGCGATGGCCGCGCAACAGTTACTCGACCGCCACAACCTCAAGTCGTCGGACATCCACATCTGGGAAGTCAACGAAGCCTTCGCCGCCGTCGCATGGAGTACGGCGAATCTCCTGGGCATCGACCCGCGCGCAATCAACCTGCAAGGCGGCGCGGTCGCCCTCGGCCATCCCGTCGGCGCCTCGGGCGCGCGCATCGTCGGCTCAGTCGTCCAGCAGTTGCGCCGTCGCGGCGGCGGCTACGGCATCGCCGCAATCTGCAGCGGCGGCGGCCAAGGCGACGCGATGCTCATCCGGGTGGATTGACGGCGCGCGTGAACTTGAGCTGATGCGCGATTGGTCGTCGGCTCCGTATCCGCCCTGGTGGGTCGAGCGGGCTGCTCGGCGCCGCGCCGAACTCGATGCGGCCGTCGCGCGGATTCGCACCGTCGTCGATGAGACGCCGACAATCGTCGGCGCACTGATCTTCGGCTCTTATGCCACCGATCGGGTCGCCCCGACGAGCGATCTCGATGTGATGATCGTGACCACTGAGCCTGCCGGAGACGACTGGACCAAGCGTTGGGCGCGCATTCACGAGCGTCTCTCCCTCGCCGTTACCTGCGACCTCGTCGTGTACGAACCGGCCGAGTTCGAAAAGGTGAAACAAGAGCGCAACTTCGTCGCGCAGGCATGGCGCGAGGGGATTTGGATCGGTGCAGCAACACCCGCTTGAGCTCGCCCACGCTTGGCTCACGCAAGCGCAGAGCGACCTCGACGACGCAGGCTACCTCGCGGAACGAGGCTCCCACGCTGCCGCCTGTTTTGCATCCCAGCAGGCGGCGGAAAAGGCGCTTAAGGGCCTGCTGATCTGGCACGAAGGCGATAAACCCTACACGCACGTGATCGCGGAGTTGCTTGCGGCCTTGCATCGCCATGATGCGCCGCTGGCCCAAAACTTACGCGAGATAACGGCTCTTGACGCATTCTACGTCGCGACGCGCTACCCCGATGCGATCGCCGGTGCGGTCCCCGCGGCGAGCTATCATTGCGCCGAATCGACGGTCGCGCGCGAGAAAGCGCGAACCGCCGTGATCGCCGTAGGGGCCGTGCTTCCGAAGCCGCCGTAGCGGCCGACGACCTAACGACGCTGCTCCAATTAGACCCGCTCCGCTTGAACGGGACGTCTGTCGACGCTTGCAGTATCGAACGTTGGGTGCGCAGACCGAAACATGATGGCGTTGCATTCGCCGTCGACCGATGCTGCGCGCAAGGGACGCGAACCCGTCGTCATTGTTCGACGCGCGGCTTCCAGTCGCCGCAGCGCCCGACGATCTAAGGACCGCTGCTTAAGACGGTCAAGTTCAGCCGGATGCGTCGACGCAAAAGACGATCTGTCGGCGAACTTCCTCGAGTTGCGCCGGCTCAATGCTCGTGCCCGGAATCTCGCGAATGCGGTCAGTCGACGTTGCCGTAACAAGGTGAGCGAGCGCGTAGCTCATCTTTGTGCAACCGTTTTCAACGGTCGGGGACAGCGCCAGGAATGCGTTGCGGACCTTCGCGGTGTCCTCACCGGCAATCGGTACGAGCAGTACCGTACCGAGGCCGAAAACTCCGAATTTCCGACGACAATGGCTGGGCGGAGCTTGTTCGCTTCGTTTGCGACTCCATCACGCCAATCGACGACCACGATGTCCCCAGCGGCGATTATCCTTCACGCTCGCGCGCCACAATCTTGGCGACCGCCGGGTACCAATCGGCAGGTTCGTCAGTCAATGCGTCTCGCGTCGGACCGGCCATTATGCGGGCCACGTCCTCCCGCATTTGCCGACGCCTTTCAGCTATCACCCAAGCATCAATGATTGAGCCCACGAGCGTCGATAGCCCGATTCGCCGTTGCGAAGCCGCTTCGTCCAGCGCCATGCGACTCGCCTCACCACCTGAACGTGATCTGTTGGGTCTTCATGTCGAAATTGTACCACGTGTATGTAAGCGTTTTCCGTACTATGGTAGATGCCGAGCGTATCACATCTGCTAAAATCGGATTGTGAGGCGCCCCGGCGGGTGAGCCCGGCGCACTTCGCCAGCGGGGTCCCATGCAACCGCCGACGCGAATGAACGGGCCCGGCGACCAGGAGCCGCTGCAGCGGGTCGAAGCGAGGTTCCTCCCACCGTTCGATGGAGACACCACGCGGGCGTGCGGACGCGTCTACTCGGCAGTGGCGGCCGCCCGGCCGAAAGGCACGCGGGCTGGATCGCGAGACCAGAGTAAATGTTTTACCGGCGTAGAATGACCTGTTTAACTACAGTGACTATAATTTCGGCCCAATTCGAGCGAGGTAAGGATGCAGAAACGTAAGGAGACCTGGAGCGTCTCTGATGCTAAAGCGCGATTTAGCGAGGTCGTCGAACGCGCACTCAGCGATGGTCCTCAACTGGTCACCCGCAACGGCCGTCGGGCGGTTGTCGTCGTGTCTGCCAAGGACTGGGAGAGAAAAGCAAAGCGGCGAGGCAGTCTCGTCGATTTTTTCGCCGACTCACCGTTGCGAAATTCCGGTTTGAAGATCGAGCGAATGAAGGACATGCCGCGCGCTATAGACCTGTGAGCTTTTTGCTTGATACGAACGTCGTTTCCGAATGGACGAAGCCTCAACCCGACCGGCACGTCGTTTCATGGCTCGACGCGGCGGACGAGGATCAACTGTTTTTGAGCGTGGCTTCATTCGCCGAGATACGGCTGGGGATCGAGAACATGCCGAAAGGCCGACGTCGCGAACGCCTGAGGGCTTGGCTTGACGACGATCTTGCTGTTCGGTTCGAGAACAGAACGATCGCCATCGATCGGGTGATCGCCGAGACGTGGGGCGTCATCGTGAACCGTGCAAAACGCGTCGGGGCCACGGTCGGCTCGATCGATGCCTTTTTCGCTGCTACGGCCGAAGTTCGCGGCCTTACGCTCGTGACACGAAACGTCAGAGATTTTCGGACGCTCGGGATCGCAATCTTCAACCCTTGGGATGCGCAAGCCGAAACATGATGGCGTTGCATCCCCGTCGCTACGGCGTAGGGCCGCCACACGATGGGGGAGAGGCCTAGACCCCGTGGGGAACTGCGACATCAAACTCTCTCTACGACTCGCGGAAGTGTAATTGCAAGATGAAGGTTCTTGTCGTTGGTGCCGGACAGATGGGCGGGGGAATCGCGCATGTGGCGGCTCTCTCAGGGGATGAGGTCACGTTGCTCGACCGCGAGCAGCGCTTCGTCGATGCCGCGATCGCGACGATGCGGAAAAACCTGGACCGCGGCGTCGAGAAGGGGCGCGTCACCGCGCATGACCGCGACGCGGCGCTCGAACGCATCACGCCGGCGGTCGCATGGGGCGAGTTCGATGTCGACGTTGCGATCGAAGCGGCGACCGAGAACGAAGAACTCAAGCGCGAGATATTCCGGAAGCTCGACGCCGCGACGCCCGAACGGACGATTCTGGCGAGCAACACGTCGTCGATTTCCATAACGCAGCTTGCCTCCGTTACCAAGCGCCCCGAGCGCGTCATCGGGATGCACTACATGAATCCCGTTCCCGTGATGAAGCTCGTCGAGATCATCCGCGGAATCGCGACCGCGCCGCAGACCTACGAGACCATTAGGAAGCTTGCGGTGCAACACGGCAAGACGCCGGTCGAAGCGCGCAACTATCCGGGCTTTATTTCCAACCGCATCCTCTGCCCGATGCTCAACGAAGCCGTCTTCGCGTTACAGGAAGGCGTCGGCACCGTCGAGTCGATCGACACCGTGATGAAGCTCGGGATGAACCACCCGATGGGACCCCTCGAACTGGCCGACTTCGTCGGCCTCGACACGCTGCTCGCAATTATGGAAGTGCTCGTCGACGGGTACGGCGATCCGAAGTACCGTCCGTGCACGCTCTTACGCGAGTATGTCGACGCCGGCTGGCGCGGTCGCAAGGCGGGTCTTGGTTTCTACGATTGGCGTAGCGGCGAGCGCCGCGCGCGCACCGATCTGACGGCAAGCGGTGTCCCGGCGTTCGCGAGCGACGGTGCCGGCGCTTCCTCCGGTGCGGTTGTGTCGCCGGCGGCGAGCGGCGGTAACGGCACGCGGTGATCGACGCGCCCGCGCCGCCGCTGTTCGACGTCACCGCCGACCAGCGTGACATCGGTGATCTTGCGCGCACGATCGCGGAGCGGGAGATCGCGCCGCACATCCTAGCATGGGACCGCGAACACCGCTTTCCGCGTGAACTCTACGCGAAGCTCGGGGATGCCGGCATCATGGGACTCATCATTCCCGAACGCTACGGCGGCGCGGGTGCCGACTACGTCTCGTACGCGCTTGCAATCGAGGAGTTCGCGCGCATCGATGCAGGGACGGCGGTGACGCTTTCGGTCCACCTGATGATCGCTTCGGCGATTTTACGGCTCGGCGATGATGCGCTCAAGGAACGCTATCTGCCGCAACTCGCGGGCGGTGAGGCGATCGCGGGCTTTGCGCTGACGGAACCGGCCGCGGGCTCCGATGCCGCCGCGCTGACGAGTACGGCACGCCGCGATGGTGATGGATACGTGCTCAACGGCCGCAAGCAGTGGTGCACGAACGGTAGCTTTGCCGGAGTCACGATGGGCATGTTCCGCACCGGTGGCCCCGGGCCCAAGGGCATCTCCGCGTTTCTGATCGATAACGATACGCCGGGCATGGTCGTCGAAAAGGTCATCGAAAAACTCGGCATCCATACGAGCAACACGTGCGATCTCGCCTTCGACGATGCGCGCGTGCCCACAACCGCGCTGCTCGGCGCCGAAGGAACGGGGTACACGATGGCGCTGAGTGCCCTCGGAGCCGGGCGCATCGGCATCGCCGCGCAAGCGACTGGTATTCTCGCGGCATGTCTCGATGCGTCGGTAAAGTTCGCCAAGGAACGCGAAGCTTTCGGGCGCCCGATCGCCGCCAATCAAGGCGTGTCGTTCAAGATCGCGCAGATGGCAACCGATCTCGATGCCGCGCGGCTGCTCGTCTATCGTGCCGCGTCACTGTGCGACCGCGGCGAACCGTATGCGCTCGCCGGAAGCAAGGCAAAACTGTTTGCATCGACCGCCGCACGTAAACATGCAGCCGAAGCCGTACAGATTCACGGCGGATACGGCTACACGACCGAATTCCCGGTCGAACGCTACTATCGCGATGCGAAGATCACGGAAATCTACGAGGGAACGAGCGAAATCCAACAGATGCTCATCGCGCGCTCGCTGCTCGGCCGGTTCGACTGACGCCGACGGCGCCAAACCTCGCGCCGTTCGAACGCGTCGATCTACGGCGTTACCGGACGCAGCAACGCGCCCGCGACGTGCAGCTGCTCGACGGGTGCATCGTGATCGGCCCGCAGCGCGACGAAGCTGCTTTACATGCGCTGGCGACGCTTGCCGCCTCACTAGAATTGCATCGCCGCAAACTCGGATACGGTGCATTGCGCGAGCGTCCCGATCTTGCGTTCGACCGTTACAACGTCCGCACGCCGGCACTGGCGTTCTTTACCGGTGACGTCGGCCATTCGCCGGCGCTCGTCGTCGAGGCGATGAACGCAAACGAGCAACTCGGCGTGATGCGCGCGAAGTTGGAGCGCTACCTCGATTTCGGCGTACCGACGGCACTCGGCCTCGATCCCGGGGCACGGCACGTTGTCGTGCGCGCCGGCAACGGACGGTCCGAGACTATCGAACGCGGGCCGCTCGCGTTACCGCCGCTTGCGGCCTGGGAGTTCACCGCCGAAGCGCTTTGGCATCGCTGAATTACCATGAAGGCTACAACGTATTTTCGTGAAAGCGCCCTACCTCGGCATTGTATCACCGATACCATGTGCGAGCGGGTCCTCGCAGACCCGTACTTGTCCGAGCCCCAAACAAACGGACGCATCCGGTTCTGGGCACGTGCCCCGATGAAGTACGATGGATACGAGTAGTCACGTTATCGGATGCGGAAACGGTTCACAATGCGTTCTATGACCGAGGGTTCAAGCCGTGAAGCTCGTTTTCGATAAGGAGCACTTCTCACTCTATATCGGCTTCCGCGATGGTAAGGCGATCGAGTCGGAGGAGATCCGTCCGGGCATCGTAGCCGACTACGATACCCGCGGTGAAGTCCTTGGGCTCGATATCGACGATGTCCGGACGATCGCCGAAGTCGATATCCCGCGCGCAAATCTCGCCTCATGATTCGAGGGTACGCGCGCGCAAACGAACGGCGAGGTATGTTCCGACGGCTGGTCGCGGCGCTCTTCCTAGCGGCGCTTTTCCCGTTGTCCTTGTCGCCCGGTCGACTGAACGCCCAAAGCCGTGCAGTCGATCCCGCGCTGTTCGCCGGTTTGCATTGGCGTAATATCGGGCCGTTCCGAGGCGGACGCACGATCGCCGTTGCCGGTGCGGCGGGCGATGGGCGCACGTTTTACACCGGGGCCGTCGGTGGCGGCGTTTGGAAAACGATCGATGCCGGGCGGACGTGGAATCCGATCATGGATTCGCAGCCGGTCGCATCGATCGGCGCACTCGCGGTCGCGCCGAGCGACCCGAACGTCATCTACGTCGGCAGCGGCGAAGCCGACATGCGCTCCGACATCCAAGGCGGCAACGGCATGTACCGCTCGAGCGATGCCGGCGCGACGTGGAGCCACATCGGTCTCGACGACTCGCGGCACATCGGCCGGGTGCTCATCGCACCGCGCGATCCGCAAACGCTGCTCGTCGCCGCGCTCGGACACGCTTATGCGCCGAATGATATGCGGGGCGTGTACCGCTCGACCGACGGCGGCGCATCGTGGACGCGCACGCTCTTTCACGACCGCGATACGGGCGCGATCGATCTCGCCGCCGATCCCGCGTTGCGCGTCGTGTACGCGTCGCTGTGGCAAACGCGCCGTCCGCCGTGGAGCGTCTATCCGCCGTCCGCCGGACCCGGCGGCGGGCTCTACAAGTCCAGTGACGGCGGCGTGACGTGGATGCAGCTGCACGGCGGTTTGCCCACGGAAGACGTCGGCAAAATCGGTCTCGCCGTCGCGCCGAGCGAACCGCAGCGCGTCTATGCAATCGTCGACGCCAAAGCGGGCGGGTTGTACCGCAGCGATGATGCCGGCGCGACGTGGCGGCTGATCGACGGCGACGTGCGCTTGTGGCAGCGCGGGTGGTATTTTTGTCACGTGACCGTCGATCCGAAGAATGCGGACAGCGTGTACATCTCCGACACGTCGGTCTATCACTCAACCGACGGCGGTGCCCGCTTCACGGCGATCAAAGGCTCGCCCGACGGCGACGACTTTCACCAGATGTGGATCGACCCGACCGACCCGACGCACATGGTACTCGGTAGCGATCAAGGCACGAGCGTCAGCGTTAACGGCGCGCGCACGTGGAGTTCGTGGTTCAATCAGCCGACGGGGCAGTTCTACCACGTCGCAACCGACAATGCATTTCCGTATCGTCTGTACGGCGCGCAGCAGGATAGCGGCGCGGCGATGATCGTCTCGCGCAGCGATCACCGCGGCATCGAAGCGCGCGATTGGCGTCCGATTACGGCCGGCGGGGAGAGCGGCTCAATTGCGCCCGACCCGCACGATACGGAGGTCGTGTACGGCGGCGAGGTCGATCGCGAAGACCTGCACTCGAATCAGACCCAGTCGGTTTCTCCGACGGCCGGCCGTCCGGGCGTGTGGCGCAGCGAGTGGACGCAGCCGCTCGCCTTCGGTCCCGATCGCGCGCTGTACGGCGCGCACCAACTGATCTTCCGGACGCGCGACGGCGGCAATCGCTGGACGGCAGTCAGCCCCGACTTGGCACGCCGCAATCCGGGAACGCCGCCGAACCTCGATGCGACGACGGCCGCCGACGCCGATCTGCCCGAACCGCGCGGTGTGGTGTTCGCGCTTGCGCCCTCGCCGCGCGATGCGAAGACCGTGTGGGCGGGGACCGACGACGGCTTCGTGCACGTGACCGTCGACGGAGCTCGCACGTGGCGCAACGTCACGCCGCCGGGCGTGAGCGCGTGGAGTCGCATCGACACGATCGAGGCCTCGCCGTTCGACGCACGCGCTGCCTACATCGCGGTCGATCGGCATCGCCTCGATGACGAGCGGCCGTACATCTTCGCGACCCGTGACGGCGGCCGCACCTGGCGCAGCGCGAACGCCGGAATTCCAGACGGAAGCTTCGTGCATGTCGTGCGTGCTGATCCCGTTCGTCGCGGGCTGCTCTACGCGGGAACGGAAACCGGCGTCTTCGTCTCATTCGATGATGGTTCATCGTGGCAGTCGTTGCGGTTGAACATGCCGCTCTGTTCCGTGCGCGACATCAGCGTGCGTAACGGCGATCTCGCGATCGCGACACACGGCCGCGCGTTCTGGATTCTCGACGATGTCGAACCGCTGCGCGAACTGGCCGCCGACGCGTCGCCCACAGCGCGCCTCTTCACGCCGCGCGACGCGGTGCGCACGCGCGACGGCAACGACGAAGCTGAAGCGACGCCGCCTGAAGTCGTGCTCGGCGAGAACCCTCCGAGCGGCGCCTATGTCGACTACATCGTGCCGCCCGACTCACAAGGTCCGGTATCGCTCGCAATATTGGATGCGCGCGGAGCGACCGTGCGACGCTGGTCGAGCACCGATGTGCCGCATACAATCAGTCCGAACGACGTCGACTTCCCGGCGTACTGGATTCCCGTGCCGCAAGTGCCCTTCGCTACACCGGGCATGCACCGCTTCGTGTGGGACTTCCACTCGGCGCGCGCCGACGGCCCACTCGCGCCGCCGGGCCGCTATACGGTGCGTCTCGCGGAGAACGGTCGCACGTTCACACGGACATTCACCTTGCAGCGCGATCCGCGCGTGCACGCGAGCGATGCGGACCTCGTCGCGCAGGCGGCGCTCGCGAACGCGCTCGATGCGATGACCGCGCAGGTCGACAGCGCGCTTGCTCAAGCCAAAGTCGACCGCGCGAAACCAAATGCGGATGTGGCTAGCATCGACCGCATCGCCGGCGCGGCGCCAAGCGATAATCCGCGCAACTCCGTCGCGTTGCCCCCCACCGAATCCAACACGTTACGCGCCGAGCGCGGCGAACTCGCCGAACTCGAAAACGCCGTCGAAAGTGCCGATACGCCACCGACGCACGAACAACGCTCGGCATGGGCGCCGTTACGAGAGCGAACGTGGCGTACACTGACGGCATGGCGCGAACTAAGGGGCAGAGGGACGCGATGAACGCGGCAACAAGCGTGAACACACGGATCATCTCCGCGTTCGGTGGGATTAAACTCATCGGCGCTTCAGGACTTCGAGTGGGTCGGCGAGAGGTCCAAGCCCCCGCAATGAAATAGGATCGTGTCGGCAAAACGCCCTTCGCTGCGGTAACCGTTCGCGCGTGTTTTAAGCTTTTGAATCTTGCTGTTTAGGCTTTCCGCAGCGGCATTGGTGATTGGCGTCTTGATATCACTACTGTCCGGTTAAACTCAGTATGAGTCTCTGAAGGCCCAATAGTGGCGAGGGTTGGCGGCTCATTTGCGTTGGTGTCGATTTGAAATGGTTGAGCCCTTCTAGGGGCAATTCCCCCGGCTTCAAGCGCTGGGAGAATTCCATGAACGTAGGCAAGACGCTCTTCGCTCAAGTCATGGATTTCGTTCCATGGACGAGTTTTGGCCGGGTCGTCGAGCGATATTCAGGCAATGCGCGCGTTCGACGCATGAGCTGCGCCGAGCAATTCCGCGTCATGGCGTTTGCGCAGTTGACCTGGCGCGAGAGCCTGCGGGACATCGAAGCAACGTTATCGGCCAACCGCAACAAACTCTATTCCATGGGACTGCGACACGAAGTCCATCGCTCCACCTTGGCGGATGCGAACGAATCACGAGACTGGCGCATATGGGCAGACCTGGCAGCCGTGCTGATTCGTCGTGCTCGCAAGCTCTACAGCGATTGCGACTTTGGGGTGGAACTCAGCAATACCGTCTACGCGCTGGATTCGACGACCATCGATCTTTGCTTGAGCCTGTTCGAATGGGCGCCGTTTCGTTCAACGAAAGCGGCCGTCAAGATGCACACGCTGCTGGATTTACGCGGCAGCATTCCGACGTTCATTCACGTCAGCGACGGCAAGATGCACGACGTCAACGTCTTGGACATCATGCCCACCGAAGCAGGCGCCTTTTACGGGCTCTTCCGGTTTTCAAGTGGATTTCGGCATGAGGTCGAGCCCGCCGCAATGGAAGTAGATCGCGGTGGTGAAGTTGGCTTTATTTCGAAAGCCTCGCGCGGTGTATTTGACCCACTGAATGC